>Ga0209168_10000426_pt1 | contig 41995 bp, 43 predicted proteins | sample Coa_R1_FD_187156 | JGI IMG/M metagenome (GOLD analysis project Ga0209168, IMG submission 187156) | Surface soil microbial communities from Centralia Pennsylvania, which are recovering from an underground coalmine fire - Coalmine... | ecosystem: Environmental > Terrestrial > Soil > Unclassified ...
TGGCATCAGGGACAAATTCCCAATCGTGTGCTCACCGTAAAGCGGGTTTCGCTTCTTAGAGTGAAGAAAACACCAGCCCCTCCGCCAGCGAGGTGAACCGAGGAAATCATTACAAGTTCACCGGCAAGGAGCGCGATAGCGAAACCAACCTCGACTACTTCGGGGCCAGATACTACTCGAACAGTTTGGGGCGGTTCATCACGCCGGATCCGCTCGGCGGGCATTATGAAGACCCGCAGACGCTTAACAAGTACGCATACGTTAGGAACAACCCGACCACACTGACCGATCCAACCGGGCTGGACATCTGGCTCAAGGGCTGCGGGAAAGACAGCAGCACGTGCAAGGACAATTACGTAGGCACGACGGATGACAAGGGGAACTTCAATCGCACGCACTTGTCTGGTGATCAGACGAAGGATGCGACGCTAGGGCAGCACGGTATCACCGTCACACAAGGCGACAAAAAGTACGAGGGCGTTTGGGATACGAACAAAGGTGAGAATGGAAAAGTAACCGTCGCTGGTGAAGGCGCTATCAAAGGGTACAACGCTGAGGTGAATGGCAACTGTGGCGGCACCTGTGTAGCGAGTGGGAGTATCAAGAGCACCGATCCGAACGCTGGAAATATTACCAAGGCTCTCTTCGGAGTCTTGGACGCTAAAGGGAGCGGCTTCGTGAAGAATGCGGGTACCGATGGAATGAACTTCTTCCATCCTGGTGCGACGAACTTCCGTGGGCATTCCGACGGTGACGCGAAAGGGGTTCCGTCAACTCACATTCCAATCGATCCAAAAAAGTCGCTCCCAGATAATGAGTGGCACGTGGATAGGACGTTCCCGTATGACGGCGTTAGGGATTGGTTCGAACATGCGGGCTGTGCTACCCACACGGTTTGCAATCCGCAAAAGTAACCGGTGAGGTGCCCGTATGAATCAGTCTTTCTTCGTGCTTTTTGTTCTCGGCATCTGCATCGCTCTGCCTGCCGTAATGATCTGGGGATGGGTGCGCTGGGCAAAACACAGAGAACCGCGAACGGCATTCTCGACTCTATCGTTAGTGGGATTCGCACTCGGCACCGTATCGGGACTGCTTGCAATCGTGGCAATGCTCTATGCCCGTGTCGTTGGAGGGTTTTCTTTTTACGACCCTGCGCTGATGAAAATCTATCGCTGGGGAGCGCTGCTTTCCGTTACAGCAATGGTGTTCGCAATCATCGGTCTATGGCGACCGAGTTCTCTGCGCTGGCACGCCCCTGTCTGTGCCGTGGGAACTCTGGTCTTCTGGCTAGCGGCAGCAGCCGGTGAATAGGGGCAGTTCGGAGAGAACATGAGAAACAAATTACCGATCACGGTGCTGCTAGTGTTGAGTTTTTTCAGCACGTATGCACAGAACGAGAAACCATTTTCCAAACTCTCGCCAGAAGACCAGCTAACGTTAACGCGGCGGCTGAGCGAATACGTCAATGCCTATCACACCCGAAACTGGAAGGCGCTCTATGCCCTGGTGTCCGACGCCGGCAAAAACGGAGTCAATAGGCGAACGTTCACGGCTGCAATGAAAGCCAAGCATGGCGGGCCGGCATATTCCGGTATGCCCGACCTGCTGGCGTTCACTCCCAACCGATCTGACGAGAACGAAGACGGGCTTGATATTTACGGCTGTGGCACAGCCAATCGTGAAGGCGAAAACTATACGGGCATTGCTGTCATCCACGCCGTCCACGAGCACAGTACTTGGTCCTTCAGTGGATGGAGTTTCACCGAGTTTCCTAATGAGCCTTGCAAACGCCTCTCCGATCCCGATTGGAAACCGCAAGGGCAGATGGAATGGAAGCAGCCCATGGAAGAACTGCGGAACCCCACTGCTGCGACGGCGAAGCCGAGCCACTGAGCCAGGTCCAGACCGCCGCGCTCAATAGTTGCCTTTTGCGTTCCAAGGTGCTAGGAAGCGGCGATCCGGGAGCGGCGCAAGGCCAGGGCAGGTACTCTGATCCGAGCGGGGCTTAAATGAACCGGAGTTTTTTCTTTAGCTGCCGGTTTGGGAGGTTTGCTCTTATGAAGTTCTCCGAAATCGCGAACCGGCTTACGGGCATCTCGACTCCGCTGTTAGGTGTGTCATGGCAGCCGACCGACCTGGAAGTGAGTGCAGCCCGTCGAGTGATCACGTACATGGAAGACCGCCGCGTTCTCTATACCCCAGAATCGCTAGAAGTGCCTTCCCACTGTGTGCAGTCTGTCCTTGAAATCCGCCACTTTCTCACCGGAGAACTGGGTAAGCTCGATAAGGCTTCAGAGTTTGCGGCCAGCCTGCGCGCGATGAGGGCGGCCTCCCGCAAGTTCATGGAGCGGGTCGGAACCGATGGCCGGGAGGTGATCCTGCACGCCCACCATCAAGGCCATTGGGCAAGCTGGACGTTCTACAGCGCCCTGGGTGAGATGCGCGGTATGTTCGGCATCCACCTGGCGAAGATCGCCGCCGAGTTCAAGCTGGATATCGAGGACCGTCTGGCCGAAATCCTGCCTGCCAGAGCCACCGATTCGGACGATGATGACCACCGTCCTGCCCGCCGAAGGTGAGCTGCCAGAGTGACGTGAGTGTGTTCGGTGCTTCGCACCGGGTGGGGGTATGACACGTCACCCATGAAATGGTTGCTGCGCGGTAACCTTCGGTTACTAATCGTTAACCACAACAAAGCAAACAAAATCCCTGCAAGAAAGCTGCTCTGGCCGCGTTCTGCGGTTACTCGCCGTTAACTTGTTGATTTTTTTAGGAACCGGCAGGAACTCTGAAACGTCTAACGAGCAAAGGAATTCTGTCCAGGGGAAGCCCTGCGCGACGTGCGGCAAGAACGAGGGGCAAAAGAACAACGCGGATCACAAAGACCCTCTTGTTGAACAGCACTATCGAGGTGGGGTTGACACGACTCAGATGCGCAGCCCGGATGCGGTTCAACCGCAATGCCAAAACTGCTCGAATCAACAAGGCGGCTTCCTAAGTGGATTTTCTAAAGCGATGAAGAGGCTATTTGGATTCTAATATAGGATCTTAACATAATGACCAATGCGCTTGAATTTCGCAACAAGATCGAGGCACGACAGAAGGCAGTCTGTGCAGAACACAAAACGGAGCACGTACCGGCTAACCCAGAACTCAAATCGGGGTTCGCTCTCTCCACTAAAGGTCTGAAACCAATAAATGGGTTGCGCCATCCCGTGGCCAACGGGACAACTGGGTGGTACATTTGGTGTGGTGAGCACTTCTCCGAAGCTATAGATTTTTTTGCACCAGTCCACACCAGTCACATCTATGAGGACTATCCGGAACTAGTTAGACTTCTAGGATTGCCTCCCGGCTACCGTTTTCTTCTGGCCGACGATTATCTCGATGTTTGGTATGACGCTTCTCTTCTGAACATATAGTCCACATTTTAAAATTACGCTCTTGAAAAAGGAATCAGGAATGAGTTAGCAATGCGGCCGTTTTCACGCCGATCCTAGACGGAATCGGTTGAAAGAGAACAGATTACTGCCTCCATGATCCCCAATCCCTGAATCTTTACAGCTATGTGCGGAACATCCCAACTTCAAAAGCCAACGATGACGGCCACGACCCTGACCCACAACAGGGAGCGCATATTGCCTATCTTGCCATGACAAACTCAGAGACCTTGATGCGACACAGCCGGCACCCCAAGGCAAAACTACCGCCGCCACCCCGGTTATCCCGTGTCTTTCCTGCACGCAGCAGCAGAAAGCCGGAGGCACCGGGGGACCCGGGACCACTGGGGATTCAAGCACCAACTCGCAGGGTGGTTGCCGGAAGCTGTCCTGCACTCCGATTTGTACGACCCGCAATCGTTGAACCTCTACAGCCACGTGCGCAACATCCCCACGAGCAGGGTAGACGCGGACACGGGAGGGTCTGGAGGTCCATTTGCATTGTATGGAGCTAGAGGGCGAAGCGACCGTAACGTACTCCACAGAAGAGAAGCTGTGGGTCGCAAAGGTCGATTGGGACCATGGTGTCCAAGAGTGAAAGATCGATGCAACTTGATGGGAATGCCGGAGCAGGGTTTCGAAAATGTACATGTGGTCCATGAATACTGGGACGGGCCACGAACCGGAATAGCCGATTACGGCGGGCGGCCCCATTGGTTTGAGAATGTTTTTGACCAAGAACAAGACGATTACTCCGAGGTCTATTGGTTGACGCCTCTTAGTGACAATGCTCTTCGCTTGGCACGGCAGCAAGTCGAACTGTTCTTCCGATGGCGGCAGGCGTTCGGCAAAGGCGAAGTTGATCTGTCTACGCATTCCGTTCTTCCCGAAGACAGAGCAACTTACGAACGTCTAGGGAATGCAATCAGGCTAGAAGTTGCCAGTAATGCCAACACCCGATTCAAAACAAGAGGACACCTGAAGCGGCTCGGAGCGCCTTTGCAACCGGGAACTATTTCTGACTTTCAAGTAAAGTGGGACACGGAAGAGTAAGCGGCAGTGTCATGCTATGCTGTTCCAACCTGAAGGAGCCAGCGGGCACGGAGGCTGAAGCATTGCCATCGGGGGCGGATCCAATGACAGAAGATATTGCCAAAGCCGTCTCTCTATTTCGAACCTTACCCGAGTTGGAGGATTATGCGGTTTATGAAAGGCTCGTGGACGAAAATGTAGAGCGCCAACGTGCCCGCGCTTGGTGGAGTTTTTGCCTATCATCTACTGCCGGCTGATCTTGCGAAACTCCGGGGCGCGATTTTCTAATACCTTCCTTCCAGAGAAGCGTGCCCGGCGGCGTGTCTGTCGAGCGGCCATTTTCTTCTCAGCCCGTTTGGGATGAAGCTGTAGCGTTTGCCTACGGCGAGGTAGAGCGAGGTGTTTCAGGCAAGGACCTTCTCGCTGTAGCAGCCCGAAGCGCTGAGTTTGACGCTGCGAACCGACTACTTAATCAGGGTTCCAAGTTACAAAACATAGCTTTCACGAGCCCCGTACTACTCTGGCCTGAAACCGGACCCCTCACGAGACCCCAGCGATCACACCGAGACGGGAGTTGCAATAGAGTGTGAGCTTCTCCTTGCCAAGACGACGGAATGCCCTGAACCGGCTAGCCTCGGCGCAGAATGCGGGGACGGATTGCACGAAAACCACAGTGAACGCCAAGACCGAGTATTGGGGCAACAGCTACGGTGCAGCCTGTCCTGTTGTCCAGTTATTTGCGTAGCCTGTCCTGAGCTGCAGGGCGAAGGAATGCCGCCGGCAACATGACCCACGATGCCACCACGAACCTGAATTACTCCTTTGATCAGGAAAATCGCATCACCGGCGCCGCTGGTTATACGTACACGGTAGCCTGTCCTGAGCTGCCAAGGCGAAGGAACGCGGACGGAAACCGCGTCGAAAAATCCAACGGCAGCACAGGTACAATCTACTGGTACATGTCTCCGGGCATCGTCGCCGAAAGCGATCTCACAGGTGCGCTGAAGTCGGAATACGTCTTCTTCGGCGGTGAGCGGGTGGCCCGTCGCGATCTGCCGGGAGGCTCCGTTGCCTATTACTTCTCCGACCATCTGAAGACGGCGTCTGTAATCACCAACGCAGCAGGCGCCATCACGGAAGACGAAGATTACTATCCTTGGGGCGGCGAGCTGCAGTTCGTCAACAGCGACTCGAACCACTACAAGTTCACCGGCAAAGAACGAGACTCAGAAACACAGCTCGACTACTTTGGGGCACGCTACTACGGCAACTGGCTTGGACGGTTTATCAGCGCTGACTGGTCTTCATCTCCGGTCACCGTACCGTATGCAGATTTCAGTGACCCGCAATCGCTTAACCTCTACACTTATGTCAGAAATGTTCCGACATCCCGTGGCGATAGCGATGGGCACTTCGATGATCCTTTTAATACGTTCCATCTTCAGGTCGGCGGACTGAGGCCGCGGAGGCGGAGGGGCGTGGCCGGTGCTGCTCAGGGAATGAGCGGCATGGGATCCGGGGCCAGAAGCTTTCTGCGCGGCACATCGCTTTTCGGCCCACCGCAATTCAAGTATGCTATCAATAGGTGGATGTACCGAACCGATCAGGCGATTGATAGGGCCCTTGGTCGTTGGTATAAGGCGCTAGAGAACGATTTGGAGCTTCTGCAACCCTGCACTCCGGGCATCGCTTGCGGCGTAGTTTTTCCTGTCGGAGGATTGGGGGTATTAGGCAGTGTGTCGGCAGGTGATCAGGTTATTGCAGAGACGCTCAGCGGAATCGGAAAAGGAAATATCACTAGCGGCGCAACTCTTACTACAGAAGAAGCACTGGCGACGGGAGAGAAATTTCTTGGACCCGGATACAAGGAAATTGGAAAGCCTGGCAGCGGAGTTTTTCGAAGTGCAGATGGACTGCGCCAGTTTCGGATGGACTCCAATTCATTGAAGGGATCACATTCACCTTTCCTCCCCCACGTACACTTTGAGATTTATTCACCTGGCGGAAGAGTTCCGTTGGTTAACAATCACGTACCTTTTACCGAGTGACGAGACGAGACTATGTCATTGATAAGCAAGATCGGCAAGAAGGGCCGCATAAAAAATGGCAAGTATGCTGGTTTTTTTGTTCGGATCGAAGACGATTCGCAGAATACTGGAGGCTATCTCATCCTTATCTGGCAAGACGTTCCTTCTGAGGGTTATGACAACTGGGTTGAGAACAGTGCCGATCTAGAGCAATTCATGTGTGAAGCTGGTTGGGATATTGAATGGCTTGATGTATAGGAAAGAGAGAACTCATTTTAGTTTGGGTCGGTGCCAATAACCAATTGCTCGGCTGCAGCTGCCATGCTGCCGGCAACATGACGCACGACGCCACCACCGGCAACAATTACTCCTTTGACCAGGAAAATCGCATCACCGGCGCAGCTGGCTATACCTACACGGTAGCCTGTCCTGAGCTGCCAAGGCAAAGGAACGCGGATGGAAACCGCGTGGAGAAATCCAACGGCACCACCAGAACCATTTACTGGTACATGTCGCCGGGAATCGTCGCCGAGAGCGATCTCACAGGTGCGCTGAAGTCGGAATACGTATTCTTCGGCGGTGAGCGGGTGGCCCGTCGCGATCTGCCGGGAGGCTCCGTTGCCTATTGCTTCTCCGACCACCTGAAAACCGCGTCTGTCATCACGAATGCCGCGGGCACTATCACGGAGGATGAAGATTATTATCCCTGGGGAGGGGAGCTTCAGTTCGTCAACAGCGACTCGAACCACTACAAGTTCACCGGCAAGGAGCGCGACGCCGAAACCGGCCTCGATTACTTCGGGGGCGCGGTATTATGGGAATTGGTTGGGACGTTGGATGTCGCCGGATTGGGCAGCAAAGGCAACCGCTGTTCCTTATGCAGAGTTTAGCGACCCGCAGTCACTCAATCTGTACAGCTACGTGCGCAATGTCCCCACGAGCAAAGCGGACACAGACGGCCATTGTGAAGGTGATCAGTGCACGGACATAACCGTTACTGTTCAGGTCACCAGCCAGCCGGCTTTTAGGACAAATGAGAAGCAGTCCAACGGTACATACGAAACCGGTGTGCGGGGCCAGCTCACAATAACGCTAACAAAAGACGGGAAGCCAATGGCAAACGTGCCTGTCAGTGAGAAGATCTCTTCGAAGACAACCAAAAATGACAAAAGCAAGGTAAAATTCACCGAGGCCGTTCGCCCGCGACCAGGCGATGGTCCGTATAGGGAAATACCCGTATGTACTCGCTGCGAAGCGACCTACGGTCGAGACGCTTTCCCTCAGGGGACAAAATTCCAATCAGATCAACACTGAGGGGAACTAAAGCATGGTGCAAATAGAGTATTACGTTGCCGAGATTACAAGATTTTTGCCGAACCCGTCTGTCCAACATTTTCGGTTTAGCAAACCCGAAGAATTTGACAAACCCCTTAAGTGGATTCAGATCGAAGAACTGGTAATCGATATATGCGCGGTGAATGATAGCAGGAACATAGATTATGGAAATATGATCTTGTTCGCGAATGAAACCCGAGTGTTCATGCGATTGCTTGAACAGCAGGATTTTGTAGCCAGAGATCCTGCATTAGACGGCCCAACCAGTGACTCGGTGAGTTTCAAAGACGAAAAGGGAAGCACTTTCACACTACCGTTAGTGGAGACAATAAGCAAGGCTCAAGCGCTGCGCGCATTGCAGACCTGGTTATTCACTTTCAGCAAGACTTCCGAACTGATATGGCAGTAGTCGAAAGTTGCTGGGAGCGGTCCGAAGGTGGCAGGGCCGCCCCTCAGTTGATATTCCGTGAGCGAGATGAAAACAGCCTCAGTCATCACGGACGCAACAGGCACCATCACAGAAGACGAAGACTACTATCCTTGGGGCGGCGAGCTGCAGTTCGTCAACAGCGACTCCAATTACTACAAGTTCATCGGCAAAGAACGGGATGCAGAAACCGGGCTCGATTGTTTCGGCGCACGGTATTACGGTAACTGGACGGGACGGTTCTTGACGCCGGATTGGTCACAGAAGCCCGAGAACGTCCGTTATGCCGACCTCCATGATCCCCAATCGCTGAATCTTTACAGCTATGTGCGGAACATCCCAATCTCAAAAGCCGACGATGACGGCCACGACCCCGACCCACAACAGGGAGGCGCATATTGCCCATCTTTCCATGACAAACTCAGAGACCTCGACGCGACACAGCCGGCGCCCAAAGCAAACATACCGCCGCCACCGCCTGTAACCTGCCTGTCTTGCGTGCAGCAGCAGAACAACGGAAGCGACGGGCCAGGAAACACCGGGAGGTCAAATACAAACTCGCAAAGCGGCTCTTCAGTCAACATCGCCTCCAGCCCCAGGCCAGGGGAACCAGCAGCAGGGCGACAAAGAGCAAAAGGGCGCTCAAAGAACCGAACACGGTCAAGAACGAGCCGATCAAGCACGCGCAGGGGATGCCCATCGCGACGTGGGAGACGCAAATAGAGTTGTCCAGGAGGGCAAGCAGTACACCGACTCCGAAAGCGGCAACCAGGTTTCTGTTAGAGGGAATAGGGTTGTAATCAGAGACGGCGACGGGAACATTGTGAGCCAGTTCAAAAACAAGAAAGCCAATACTAACCAACAGAGTCCAGGATGGGCGATGGGTGTCGAAGCCCAAGCCCGAAGAGCAAAAATGAGTCTTTACGAAGCCATTGACGTATGGAAGCGAGTTTCTACAAGAGAGCTGGTCCGTTACCGCTGCTTCAGGAACTTAGCCACAAACCGATACAGTGTGCAAAGCGCCGACTTTTATCGGCTCCCTTTGGACCCGACACAAGCAGGTAATATCGAGAAACAGTTTTACGAACTGTTGGCGGAGCAGACCCCGGATGAAAGAGCCGACAGTTTTCAGTCCCTTGAGGAAGCAATAGCCGCACACGAACGCGAGTTTGCGTCTTAACTCGATTCTGCCCTGTCCTACGCATTGGCCGCGCCGGTTTCCTGGTGCGGCCTTCTGGAGAGAGCGGAGCGACGTTCAAGGGACATGTCCGCAGTTGGGATCAATGAACCAGCCAACGACAAAATGCGCTGAAAAAGGTCGGCCTTGCGGACAAGAAAGGAATTATCATTCCTCCTGCCGGGTCGCAATAATGAAGAACTTGAGATACGAAGAGCCGCAGCCCATCTCTCGCACAGAGATCGAAGCCGCTCTCCGGTCGCAAGAGGATCAGGTAACGGCCTCAGCGCTAATTACGGATCAGTACGATGGGAACATCAAGAGCCTGGAAAACGAGCACACATACCACACAGAAGTGGAGTACACTCCCGAACGAAGCTAAGTCCGCCCTTATTAAGGCAGGTCAAGCAACGACAAAACGTAAAATAATTCCATGAGCAAGCAAAAACGTCGATATGAAGCAGTTATCCCGAGATCGAGAGACGAGATTATAGAGCTGTTGGATTCGGCTGACGCATCGAAAATTATTTCTGGGCTACAGAGCGCGACTTTTGAGGAAGCTGATTGGAGGTGGGTCCAATCGCAATGCCTAAGGTTTCTAAAGGATCCCGATGTCCGGGTTCGTTGGGCTGCGGCGACATTCCTGGGGGACATCGCGGCATTCCATCACAAGCTCGATTTAGACATCGTGCTGCCTGCACTGGAAGAGGGGCGTAAAGATCCGAGCATTAGCTCCGCCGCCCAAGAGAGTATCGAATTCATCCGGCATTACGTGGCGACACACTGATCTTAGTCGGGTGTTACTGAAGCTTTTTGAAAAACCAGAGGGGTGTTGGTGAACGCAGTGGGATTCGGGGAGGGGGCGCAGATGATTTCCTGACAATGTCCGTTTCCTGTTACTTTTCCCACCACCTGAAGAATGCGTCCAATATCACGAACGCCGCAGATGCCATCATCGAAAGAAGGCCTCCACTAGACGCGGAAGGCCGGGATCACACGCTCCTCGACAAATCTCGAGGAAAGAACTGGAGGAGCAGGGTATCTTTTGTATCTGCCAGTCAGGAATAGGACCGACCAAACCGCCCGTGCCGATACTAGTAGCACCTGACGCCAGATGGGCTTGGAAACCAGACGCAAACAATGGCCGCGGAGGCAGGTACGAACCGGGCGTGTGGGATAGCACGAAGGGCTCACCACCTGGCGCCAGTTGGGAGCACGTTGGCAAACGCAAACCATGTGAGCCAGGTCACCGGGATGTGGATGACGGTAAGGAAAACAGAGAACGCTACGACTGGCGGGGGAACAAGATCACGCCGCCATGGTTCCGAGTATTCTGCAGTTTCCGGCCTGAGGAATTCTGGAATAATCATAAAGGCGCGATCATCACTGTGGGGGTTGTAGCTGTAGTCGGAACAGCCATAATCTCAACCGGGGCTGCTGCGGCTGCCGGGGCTCCAGCCTTAGCTTTCTGAAGGACGGGTTCATGCGAATAGGTAACATTCAGGAGATTGAGAATTTAACCAGCATTCGCCTCAAGGAGCAGTTGGAGGGAAAACCGCCGATCCAGCATTCTGCGACGTTCTGCCTGCCGAAAGCTGCCGGGCGGCTGACGGCGATCAGCAGGGAGATCTCGCTTGCGATCAACGAAGTCGGCGGAAGTGTCCTGATTATAGGAAATACAGGTGTTTGGCCAAGCTCCGAGAACAGATATCTGGTTGAAACATTTCGTCGAGCATTTGGGGAGACGCGATCGATCCGTGAGGCTCCACTCCACGTGTTTGGCACAGATGACCAACAGAATTGCTGGAGCCTTCTTTCCCTTTGCTTCTTCAATGCCTGGGATTTCAGCTTGGCGTCTGCGGACGGGCGGATTCTGATCCGTGGCTCGCACGATGAATATTTGGATGTGTACACCGTCACATCGGAAGATCTGCAAGGCGTGCGTTCCTTGATGGAACGCTTTGACATCAGAGCACAGGAACCGGGCGTGCGCCGGGAGTTAATGGTCCGCCACCAGCAGGGGATGAAGGACGGACTCTCATCTCTTTATGAACTGCGGCAGTTGACCAGCAGCGACTCGACAGATACCAAGACGCGAGAGCGGCTGGCCATCGCACTTTATGAACTGGTGATTGACTCCCAAGAGACAGAAAACCTGACATTTCTTGGGGAACTCAGGCAACTCGCTTCTGCCTATCCCCCGGATACGCCCGTGCGAGAGCAATATGCCAAGGCTGTTGATAGCACTCTCTGCTTCGTAGCACAGGCAGCAAAACTCGAATTGGCTGATGCTCTGCTTGAGGAGCTTCGTCAACTGGTCCGGGACCATCCAGAACATGTCGCCCTGCGGGGAATCTTTGCACGGGCCTTGGTGAGAGCAAGTGAGTTGGCAAGGAGGGAGAATAGCCCTTCCAAGCATGATTCTTGGATGAAAGAACTTCAACAATTTGGCGAGAGTTATCCAGCGGACTCAGAAGTGCAGCAGTGGCTAGCCACTACTAGGTAATTTAAATCACGAAAGGTCCGTCCTTAGCCATGAATGAAGGCGGCTCATGGCGGTTCTGTACTGACGGAACATAGCAATGTCTTGAAGCGCCGCGGAAACATGCTGTCGACGCCCGGTAGTCAGCCGGGCTAGGATTGCTGCCATTTTTGACAGACCGCGCCGGTATCATGTGCGATCTGACGGTATGCCTCTTCGAGAAAATTAGCTTCACGTCGTTCCCATCTCTTGGCAACAAAGTTTGCTGGGTAAACCAACACACCTCCCCGGTCCGGCAAGCCGTAAACTGCTAAATCTGAGCCCTGATGGTCCGTGGCGATCACCCATTTAAGACCAATACCATCGACAAGAGCTTGACCAAAGGCTATGCCCACGTGGTTGACAATTGCGTTGACCACGTTCGTGTCCCATGGTCCCGAAGTAAGCCAGGAACAAAAAGCTCTGTCGAGGGCGCCCAGACTGAGCGGTTGCCCACCGTCAGTGAGAGAAAAGCCTTCCACAAACTTCGAGGCACCCTCGAGCTGAGTTTTTATCCAAGCTTCTTCCTTCTCGTTGATCGGTTCGATTTTCTGCATGACGATCGCCAGGATGGCTGGATAACTGGGTGACTCATATCCTACCAACGCCGATGGGCACTGTGTCCTCTTGCCACCGCTGCGTGGGTTGTTCCTGGACCTCAAGCGCATTGCGGCGCAGGCGATGTGCCTGCGGCACGTGATGTCAACGATCAGTCATAAGAGGCATTCTGATTGACGTCGCGCACTCAACGCGACCATACTGCTGCTAAGCATGCTTTGGAACTACCTGACGCCCGACCAGACCGCCGTACACAAGCTCTGCACTGAGGCCAATATATCGCCCGTGCTCGCCCGCCTTCTGGCGCTGCGCGGAATTACCAGTGCCCCTCAAGCCTTCAGCTTCCTCTCTCCTTCTCTCGATCAGCTCCACTCTCCTTACCTAATGCGTGGCATGAAAGAAGCGGTAGAACGCCTCTGTTCGGCCATCGCGAATAAAGAGCAGGTACTCATCTATGGCGATTACGACGTGGATGGCACCACAGCGGTAGTGATCCTCAAGATTGCGCTTGAACTCTGCGGTGGTGGCGCTGACTTTCACGTGCCCCATCGCATCAAGGAAGGTTACGGAATTAAAGATGACGTGATCGAACGCGCGGCCGCTGCCGGAGTAAAGCTGGTGATCAGTGTGGATACGGGCATCCGCGCATTCCATGCTGCCGACACTGCGCGCCGTGTTGGCCTGGATCTGATTGTGACCGACCATCACCTGCCGGAAGCCCATGAAGGCGTGCCCAACGCTCTGGCCGTTCTGAATCCCAATCAACAGGGCTGTGACTATCCCTGCAAGGAACTCTGTGGCGCCGGCGTGGCATTCAAGGTGGCGCAAGCGCTGTTCGCCAGGTTCAAAGATCCAGCGGAGCAGGCCAGGCTCGTGCCTTCATTCCTGAAGATGGTGGCCATTGCCACCATCGCAGATGCTGTGCCGCTGGTGGGCGAGAACCGCACCATCGCCAGGTTGGGCCTGGAAGGCTTGCGCCGCCCTGTGAACGGTGGGCTCAGGGCCCTCATGGAGGTCTCGGGCTTGTCTGAAAGTGCGCGGGCCTTGACCGCCGGAGACGTAGGGTTTCGCCTCGGTCCGCGAATCAATGCTGCCGGACGCATGGACGTGGCGCGCGATGTAATCGAGCTCTTTACCTGCAAGGACCAGGATCGCTGCCGTCAAATTGCTGAGAAGCTCAACCTGCTCAACACCGAACGCCAGAATGAAGAAGCCCGCATTGTGGCTGAAATTGATGATCGGTTGAAGGAGAACCCGGAACTGGCCAAGAAATTCTGCCTGGTATTCGATGGCGATGGATGGCACCGGGGCGTCGTCGGCATTGTTGCCTCCCGGGTGGTTGAAAAGACCGGCCGTCCGGCCCTCGTAATCGCCAAGGATGGAGACGAGGCCCACGGCTCCGGACGTTCCATCTCCGCCCTGCATCTCCTGGAAGCATTGGAGTCATGCCACGGGCTGTTTACCCGCTTCGGCGGTCATGCCCACGCGGTGGGTTTTAGCCTGCCGTCGGTCCACCTGCCCGAACTCAAGCAAAGGCTGGATGAATTTGTCCGCAGCCGCCTTACGCTGGAAGACCTGGTGCCGGAGCTGGACATCGACGCGGAAATCCCTCTCAGTGATGTAACCCCAAAGTTGCTGGAGCGGCTGCGGCAACTTGAGCCGTTCGGACAGGGGAACCCGCAGCCGGTATTTTCAAGCAGGGAAGTAAGCCTGCTGGTGCCCCCCAGAATAGTTAAAGAAAAACATGTTAAATTTCGTGTAAACCAAAGACAGTCAGATACAAAATCAAGTTTCAACTATGAAGCCATAGGTTGGCGCCTGGCCAGATTGCTCAATGGCGAGAACTTCCAGCCGGGCGACAAACTGGATGTGGCATTCACCGTCACCGTCAATGAGCATCCTGATTTCGGAGGCCTTGAACTGAACCTCGAAGATTTCAGGAAGTCAGTCGTCCCGGCAGTCTTAGTCAACTGATTCCTTCATCTGTCTGAGCATTCCCAAGCTTGCTGCCCGCTTACCTCCCTCCCGCTTTTCCTCGCATTCGGGTTTGCCTTTGCTGTTCGTAAGGGTTCGGGGTCTTCCTCCTTCCGTTACTCTGCGTCCTCCTTTCCTCAGCGTTTCCAAAGGTTTTGCTCTACTCCGTGTATCTCGGTGTCTCAGTGCCTCTGTGGCTTGCCTTCCCTCCCGCTTTTCCTCGCAGTCGGGTTTGCCTTTGCTGTCCGCATAGGGTTCGGGATCTTCCTTCTTCAGTTTCCCCTGCGTCCTCTCCTCTGCGTTTCCAAGGTTTGCTCTTCTCCGTGTATCTCAGTGTCCCCGTGCCTCTGTGGCTTGCCTTCCCTCCCGCTTTTCCTCGCAGTCGGGTTTGCCTTTGCTGTCCGCATAGGATTCGGGATCCTTCTCCTTCCGTTTCCTCTGCATCCTCCTTTCATCAGCGTTTCAAAGGCTTTTTTCTGGGTAGGTGTTTTGCTTGCAACTCCACTCCGCCACGCCTTTCGCGCTAATATTGACCCAGATGCCTCTAAATCCCAGACTGCTCAGAAGACTGTTCGCCTCCGGTGCTGTCATCATCGTCTTAATCGTCTCGGGCTTTTATTTGCGTGGCATTTTAAAAGGCAAGCGCATCGGCAACGTTCCTAAAATCCCCGCTGAGGTCGTGCAGAGTACCAGGGGCTTCAGTTTTTCCAAGTCGGAAGGCGGCCGCACGCTGTTCACCATCCATGCTGCTCAGGAAGATCAGCTCAAAGATAGCGGCCGGGCCGAACTGCACGACGTAAGTATTGTTATCTACGGCCGTCAGTCGAAACGCTTCGATCAGATATATGGATCAGAGTTTCAGTGGGACCCGCACACTGAAGAGGTCACCGCCAAGGGGGAAGTGCATATTGACCTGCAAGGGGACTCGAACGGCGCATCACGGCCCGACCAGGCGCCGCCGCAGGAGATCAAGAACCCCATTCATCTCAAAACCAGTGGTTTAGTTTTCAATCGTGGGACTGGCTTGGCTGAAACCAGGGAGCGTATCGAGTTTCGCCTGCCCGAGGCCTACGGATCTGCGGTGGGCGCAACCTACGACTCGCGCAGCAATCTGCTCACCTTGCAGTCCGCAGTACGGGTAATGACCACGGAAAAGCAGAAACTCACCATCACCGCGCAGAAAGCCGTTATGGCAAAGGATCCCCCCCGGGCGGTGCTTCAATCCGCGCGCGTGGAACAGCAATCGCGCTTTGTCCAGGCGAATAATGTTACGTTGCTGCTGCGTCCTGACAACACCATCGAACGCATACTGGGCAATGGGAATGTCCAGGTGGAGGATACCAGCGCCAAGGGTTTCAAAATGAGCGCGCCACAAGCCGAATTGCTTCTGGCCGCAAAGCAGCAAATCCGCTCCGGAGTGCTTTCCGGTGGCGTAGCCTTTGCGGGCAGTGGCCCATCGCCCGCGCACGGCGTGGCCAAACGCCTGCTGCTGGAGTTTGGTCCTAAGAACCATGTGACCAGGGCCCATGCGGAGGATTCAGTGCGGCTCAGTCAGGGCCCGGAAGCCAAGTCCATGCAACTCGAGTCGGACGGGTTGGACTTGTCCATCGGCAACGGCAAGAAAATCGAGAAGGCCGTCACTTCCGGCGCAGCGCAGATTCTGATGACTCAGGGCCGCACCAGGACCACAATTACTGCGGCCCAGTTCCAGGCCAGATTCAACGCCCGCAACCGGCCAAGCGCAATCTCCGGCACTTCGAATGTAAAAACCGTCTCTACCACGCCTGGCAAACCCGATCAGATCACCACCAGCCGTGACGTCGTTGCCCTCCTCAATGATCAGAACACAGTCCAGGAGGTGGAGCAAAGCGGAGACTTTCATTATCAGCAAGGGCAGCAGACGGCCACCTCAGACCGCGCCCATTATGTTCCTGCTGAGGAAACCATCACCCTCAGCGGTTCACCGCGAGTGCGGGATTCGGGCGGAACGCTCACTGCCGAGACGATCCAACTGAATCGCAAAACCAATATAGCTGTCGCCGAGCGGGACGTAAAAACAACGTACACCGATCTCAAGCCTCAACCCAACGGTGGAATGCTGGGCGCGGCTGACCCCATTCATGTCACCGGCACGAGTATGGTGGCCAACCGCAACACCGATCAAGCCAAATTCACCAATGCCCGCCTGTGGCAGGGGGCCAATATCGTTGAAGCCCCGGTGATCACCTTCGATCGTGGGCATCGCAGCCTGAAAGCCGAAGGGTCGTCCGAGGGTAGAGTCAGTTCCGTCTTTTTGCAGCCGGATAAGAGCGGGAAACTTGTGCCCGTGAATGTGACCGCGGACCAGCTCTCCTACGTGGATTCAGAGCGAAAAGCTGTCTTCAGCGGCAATGTTCTATTGCGGGCCTCGGAAACCACCGTCACCGCTGATACGGTTGATGTTTTCCTGCTGTCGCGAAGCACTCAGGGCGGCAGCCAAATGGATCACATCGTTGCCCAAGGGGAAATCCACATCGACCAGCCGGGTCGCAAAGCTACCGGAAACCAGCTTGTCTACACCGCCGCGGATGAGAAACTGGTGCTTACGGCGTCGGCGGGCAAACGCCCGAGCATTTTTGATGCCGAACGAGGCCAGGTTTCGGGCGATTCGTTGACTTTCTACAGGCACGATGATAGGGTGCTAATAGACGGCAAAGAGTCTTCCCAAACACTGATTCAGACTAGGATTCGAGACGCGAGTAAGAAGTAATGCAGACCCTGGCCACGGATGAAATCGCGAAATCCTACCGTGGGCGCAGGGTTGTAAACGGCGTCAGCCTCCACATAAACCAAGCTGAAGTGATCGGCCTGCTAGGGCCAAACGGTGCCGGTAAAACTACCACTTTCTACATGATCGTGGGCTTGATTCCTCCCGACAGCGGTCGGGTCCTGATTGATCGCAAAGAAATCACTGACGTGCCCATGTATCTTCGGGCGCGTGAGTACGGAATCAGCTATCTCCCCCAGGAAGCGTCTGTTTTTCGCAAACTTACCGTGGAGGAAAACATCCAGGCGGTGCTGGAGGTGCAGCCCATCTCCTGGCAGGAGAGGCGGCGCAAGCGCGACAAGCTGATTGATGAACTGGGCCTGGGCCATATCCGCAACAACATGGGATACGCGCTCTCCGGCGGCGAACGGCGCCGCGTGGAAATTGCCCGCGCTCTGTGCATCGAGCCGAAATTCATTCTCTTGGATGAGCCGTTTTCCGGTATTGATCCCATCGCTGTCCTCGACCTGCAGAAGATCATTTTTGATCTCAAGGCCAGCGGGATTGGAGTGCTGGTGACCGATCACAACGTCCGCGAGACGCTGTCCGTTACCGACCGCGCCTATATCATTAATGAAGGGCGCATCTTCCGCACCGGCACGCCCGAACAGCTCGGCAACGATCCCGAAGTAAAGCGTGTTTACTTGGGAGAGAGTTTCTCGTTCGTCTAACGCTTTGCGCATGGGTGAGCGGTGGCGAGCGCGTGTCGTGCGAGCCAACGCGAGGGCGGAGCACGAACGGGCCGCAGCGAGGAGTTTGCGGAGCCCCTCGAAGGAAAGCCCAGGTATTCAGGCCTGCCATGTATGTTTGTAAGTTTTTTCTGCTTTCGACGAGAGTTTCCCCTTTAACAGTTTTAAAATTAAGATAGAAGAACAAAACAGGCCGCAGAAAACTGTCAGAATTACGACGGTACTCTTTGGGCTTGGTCCAGGGAGTGGTAGAACAGACCCAATGGTATTACTGCAGAACAAACTGAATCTCAAGGTCACCCAAAAGCAGATCCTGACTCCGGGCCTTGTGCAGATGGTCAGCGTCCTTGCGTTGAATAAGCTTGAGCTCAAGGAAATGATCAATACCGAGATGGTTGAAAACCCTGTTCTGGAGGAGCTTGATTCAACCGTACCGCTCCTGGATGAGGTAGCTGGCAAGGAGGAGGCTCGCGACCGCGAGGCCCGGGATAGCGCCGAGGTTCGGGAACACCCGGAAAGCAAAGAAAATACCCCGGCGGAAGAAAAGAAAGATCCTTTTGACGAAATAGATTTTGGCTCTTTTTTCCGCGATTATCTTGATCCGGGATACCGTAGCACTGGCGATCTGGAAGACGTGGAACGCCCTTCCTTTGAAAATTTTCTCTCCAAGCCCGCAACTCTTACTGACCATTTGCTCTGGCAGTTGGGCTCGGTCAGTGTGCGTCCGGAAGTTTACGCGGCTGCGGAACTTGTCATCGGCAACCTCAGTGAGGATGGATACCTCACCGCGTCGGAAGATGAGCTGCTGGGCATAGCCCAATCACCGAAGACCCAATTACCTGAGAATGGATCGGCAGCGATTACGCCGGAGAGTGTGGAGGCCGTAAAGTCCTCCGAGGGTCCTTCGGAACAGCCTGAAAATGCGGCTCCCGAAAACGGCGCACATGAGCACGGGAACCTGCAGCTAGTTATCTCCCACACCCCGTCGCCGGATGCCCCTTCAACCAACAGCAACAGCTTTGCCCCGGTGTTGCAGTTCAGCCGTGAGGACCTGCGTGAAGCAATCGCCCTGGTGCAGAACTTTGATCCGCCGGGCGTGGCGGCGCGCGATCTCCGCGGATGCCTCCTGACGCAGCTCAAATACCTCCTGCGCACCCGCGATATGGAAGGCTCGGACGACCCGGAAAACGACCAGGTAGTCGAGGATGCCCTGCGGATCGTGGAAGAACATCTCCACTTCCTGCAAAACAAGCAATATAAGGAAATCGCCAGGGCCATCGGGCGTCCGTTGGAGTCTGTCACCCAGGCCCATGAGTTTATCCGTACCCTCGACCCCAAACCCGGCCTGCGCTATAACAAAATTGAAGCCAAACTGATCGAGCCGGATGTGGCCTTTGCCAAGCAGGGTGACGAATACCTGGTCTTGATGAATGACGAAGACCTTCCCCAGCTACGCGTCAGCCCCACCTACCGCCGCCTTCTGAATCACAGTGAAGGAGTAGAGAAAGAAGTCCGTACATACGTAAAGGATCGCTATAAGTCTGCAGTGCAACTGATTAAAAATATTGAGCAAAGACGCCAGACGATCCTGAAAGTTTGTTACGCCATCATCGGACGCCAACAAGACTTCTTAGACCACGGAATCGACCTCCTCAAGCCCATGATGATCAAAGAAGTGGCGGAAGAGATCGGCGTCCATCCATCCACCGTCAGCCGCGCTGTCTCTAATAAATATGTGCACACCCCGCAGGGAGTATTTGAGCTGCGCTACTTCTTCTCGGAGAGCGTGCAGGGTCCGGAGGGGGCGGCGACCTCGTTACTCATCCTGAAACGGCGGGTCAAGAAGCTCATTGAGGAAGAAGACTCAGCGCACCCGCTTACGGATGAGCAGATCACGCGAGTCCTGCAGTCCCAGGGGATCCAGGTTACGCGGCGCACCGTAGCTAAATATCGCGAAGACATGAAGATTCCCAGTACACATCAAAGGAGGGTCAAGAACTAGATATAGAAGCTCGGCCGCTCAGGCCGGAGTGCAACAATCCGAGAGTCAGCCAATCCTGACAACTCTCACACAGAAAGCAAGGAGGAGGGAAGTCTATGAACGTGGAATACACTGGCCGGCAATTTGAGATCACCCCCGCCATCCGTAAACAAGTCGAGACCGGACTTGAAAAAATCCAAAAAATCTTAGGCAGTAATTTTGAAAGCCACGTGATTTTGTCCGCGGAGAAGCACCGCCACATCGCGGAGATCACCGTTACCGTGCGCCATCACGCCCCTATAGTGGGTCTGGCACAATCTTCCGACATGACCTCTGCCGTCAGCAGCGCCCTGGCCCGCATTGATCGCCAGGCGGTGAAATACAAAACCAAGGGGATCAGCAAGAAACGGCTGGCTCGCAAGAAGCACGAACAGGAATCAGCCCGGGAACAAATTTCGGTTGCTGTGACCGTAGGCAAAGATGTGAAAACATCCGTTCCAGTCACGGTGCACTCTTTTCCTAACCGGATGAAATTCACTGAGATGCACATCGTCAAAAGCCCCGATTCAGTGTCCCGCAAGCCATTGACGCTGGAGGAAGCAGTGAAGGAAGCGGAATTCCGTGATCGCGAAGTGTTTGTCTTTCGCGATCTACAGGGCCGAGTCAAGGTGCTTCACCGCAAGAAGGACGGCAAGATGGAGTTGATTGAGGCGCCATAACCCCCCTCCGATGCGGAAACTGGCCACTGATTTGCGATCGCCATTCGGCCTGCAACGAGAACACAATTCTCAATTGCAGGCCGTAGCGTTTATTGTGCGAGGGCCCCGCCCTTTGTTCCCACCTGGGCCATAAGCTGCTGGTCTAATTGTTGTAGGCTGGCAGGTAACGGCGCGTAGTGCATCTGACTAGAGCGGTCCTGTCCGGAAGTGATGACATACTGCACGAACTTTTGGAGTCCCAGCGCTTTGGCCGGGTCTTTCGCCGCTTTGGGAATGAGAAGGAATGTCAGGCCACTGATCGGATAGGCTTCTGCGGCACTGGCCGGTGGATTGACAATGGGAGCGCGAACGTCCTGGCCCAGTTCGTTGCCGAAGGCCGCGATGGCTGCGGAGGTGGACTCAGCACTCGGGGCAATCCATTTTCCAGCCTTGTTCGCTATCAGTGCCGTGGGCAGATTGTTTTGCGAGGCGTAGGTCAATTCCACATAGCCAATGCCGCCTGGGCTCTGCTTGACCACTCCGGTGACGCCTTCACTGCCTTTTCCGGCAAGCCCTGCGGGCCAGCTCACGGAGAGGCCCCTGCCCACCTTCTTGTGCCAGTCCGGACTCACTTCGTCCAGATACGTGGTGAAGATGTTGGTTGTGCCGCTGCCTTCTGAACGGTGCGCCACCAGAATGCTCAACTTTGGCAAGCTTACGCCAGGATTGTCTTTGGCAATCGCCCGGTCCTGCCAATCCTTGATTGTGCCCAGGAAGATTCCCGCTAAGACCGTCGGGCTGAGCCTCAAAGGTTCTTTCAAGGATGGCAAATTGTACGTGATGCACACCGGACCCGCGCTTTCCGGCACTTGAATCAGCGGTGGCATGTCTTTGAGTTGATCATCGGAGAGGGTGGCGTCGCTGGCGGCAAAGTCGACCAGCCCTTGTTTGAGCTGCTGAATTCCGCCGCCACTGCCAATGGATTGATAGTTGATTTGGGCGTCGGGATTGCTTTGCTGGAAATCAGCGATCCAGCGTCCCATGATCGGATAGACAAACGAGCTGCCCGCGCCTGTCAGTCTCATGCCTGAGCTGGCAGAAGAAGGCTGCCCCTCCTTTGACTTGCAGCCGCTGATAAGCAGCAGAATGCAAATCGAGCCCGCCAACAGCGATTTCACAACCGATCCTTTCATAAAAGCCACCTCCTGGCCGTCCTATGATGACAGGTCAATGTTATTGAATTGTTAATTTCAAAGAACTTTGGCTGAATGCCGAGTGCTGATTGCTGGAGTGCTTCTTCGTTATAATCAAATTTCACATGAGCTATCAGGTACTGGCGCGCAAATATCGTCCGCAGCGCTTTTCTGACGTAATTGGACAGGACCACGTCACCCGCACGCTGAAGAATGCCATTGAGCAGCAGCGCATTGCGCATGGTTTTATCTTTAGTGGGCATCGAGGAATAGGAAAGACTACGATTGCCCGTATTCTGGCCATGTGCTTGAACTGCCGCAGCTTTAATCGTGCGACGTCGGAGCCATGCGGCACATGCGATTCCTGCAGGGAGATCAGGGAAGGCGCAGTCGGCACCATGGATTTCATCGAGATCGATGCGGCCACCAACCGGGGCATTGAAGAGGCCCGCGGACTAATCGCCACCGCAACCGGCAAACCAGCACGAGACCGCTATCGCATCATGATCCTGGACGAAGCCCACCAGATCACGGATGCTGCTTTCAACGCACTGCTGAAGACCTTGGAAGAGCCTCCACCGTGGGTGGTCTTCATGATGGCCACCACGCAGCCGGAAGATATTCCTGCGACGATCCGGTCGCGCTGCCAGAATTTCAGCTTTCATGCGGTGCGATTTGAAGAGATTGTCAGCCAGTTGCGCTCCATTGCGCAGAAAGAAGGCATTCAGACGGATGACGAAGCCCTGGCTGTCCTGGCCGAAGCCGGCGATGGCTCCATGCGCGATGCGCTTTCCATCATGGACCAGGCCATTGCCGGCTGTGGGGAGAAGCTGAGCGCCGAGATTGTGCTGGGGCTCGTGGGTTCGGTGGGATCAGAAATCATGGAAGACCTCATGGCCACTGTAGCCCGCCGTTCAAGTGAGGAAGCGCTGCGGCTCCTGGATGGGCTCATGACGGAGGGGCAGAATCCCGCGCACTTGGCCCGCCAGCTTGTTCGGTTTTTGAGAAACGCGCTGGTGGCGAAGGTAAGTGGGGCTGAATCGCCGGTCTTGCAGATTTCTTCCGATGAGCGCAGGCGGGTGGGTCGGGTTGCGGAACAGTTTTCAGAGGAAGACCTGGCGCGCTTCCTGCAAATCATGCTGCGCACTTACGGCGAACTTGGCTACAGGCAGGAACAGCGCTTTCATCTGGAGTTGGGAGTCCTGAAGTTGGTCCATGCACAGCGCCTGCTGCCCTTGGAGCAGATCTTGAGCCAGGTTGCGCCGGAAGGGGCGCGGTCCGGTTCAAGTCCGAAACTCCAGAAAAATTTGGCGGCCTCCACTTCGCCCGGTACTGTGCGGGCTACGGAGAGCCGGGTTTCGCCTTTTGCGGCGGACCGCGCGCGCAAAGGGCGCTCTTCCGATCCGGAAATGTCCGTTCCCGCGGTTGCTATGCAGATGAAAACACAAGCGGTTGTGGTGGAAGCTGCCGTGGAGGACGAAGATATTGATGCTGCGGGAGATCCGGGGAAGATTCTGGGCAGCGTTGTAGCCGCACTGGAGCAAGCCGGCCACAATTCGCCGGCCATGATCCTGGAGAAGGGAACTGCCGTGATTGAAGGCGCAGATCTGGTGGTGACCGTAACGGAAAGGCCGGCCGTGATCGGGCTGGCTTTCACTGCCGAGCTTTTGCGGTTGGCCAGCAGCGCTGCTTCCGCCGCCGCAGGGCGTCCCCTGAAGTTGAAGATTGTAAGCGGAGCTGAAGTCAACGGGAATGGCGGTTCCGCGATTGTCCGGCCAGAAAACGGGGGAACCAGCGCCCGGAGCCGCGCGACCGAGGACCCGGTGGTGCAGCGGATGCGGGAGAAGTTCGGGGCAGAGATTCGCACGGTGATTGACCATCGCAATAAAAATTAGACATATAACTTTTGGAGGAGCGCGGTATGGAAGGCTTTAATTCGCGCCAATTTCAGGAAATGCTGCAGCAGGCGCAGAAGCAGGCCCAGGAGATTCAGCAGAGAATGCAGCAGACCATCGTGGAAGCCTCCTCTGGAGGCGGCACGGTCACGATCCGGATGAATGGCCAGAAGCAGGTCCTCGAGACCAGGATTGATCCGGCGGCAGTCACGGGCGGCGATGTCGAGATGCTACAAGACCTGGTTACGGCAGCGATCAATGAGGCCGGACGCAAGGTGGATGCCGCCATGCAGTCGACGGTGGGAGGGATGCTCGGAGGCCTGGGCATCCCCGGAATGTAAGGTAATTCCTGATTTCTGATTTGGATTCGTAATTTTGGATTCGTGATTTGGTTACTCAGTGTTCATGACAGGTTCTTCCAAATTTGCGGAGCCAATGGCTCAGCTGATCGATGAGTTGAAGAAGCTTCCGGGCGTCGGGGGCAAGAGCGCCCAGCGGCTGGCATTTCACATTTTGCGCTCCAACGGCGAAGATGCGGAGGCGCTGGCTTCAGCCATCCGCAACCTTAAAGAAAAACTTCATCTTTGCTCCATATGTAATAACATCACGGACGTTGATCCGTGCGCTTATTGTTCCAGCGCCACCCGCAACCAACGCCTGGTTTGCGTGGTGGAGGAGCCCACGAACATTGCTTCCATCGAGAAGACCCGCTCGTACAACGGCGTCTATCATGTCCTGCACGGAGCGATATCGCCCCTGCACGGCATAGGTCCGGAGCAGTTGCGAATCCCTTCACTGCTCAAGCGGGTGGAGAACGGCGAGGTAGACGAGATCATTATTGCCACCAACCCCACGCTTGAGGGCGAAGCCACCGCTGTACATTTGAGCGGTCTGGTCAAGCGCTCTACGGTGAAGGTCACGCGCATAGCCACCGGCATCCCCGCCGGCAGTGACATCGAGTATGCCGATGAAGTGACCATGTTGAAAGCGATTGAGGGACGGAGAGAGCTGTGATCCTGGCGCCGACTGTGTGTTCTTATCGGAGTCTTACGCGGGCGCAATCGCATTGCATCAGGGAAGGATTTGGTAATTGGGTAATCTGGTAATTGTGTAATTGAAAGGCTGTTGTCCGAGCACTATTCAAATCACCAATTTCTGCTGTTTTACACCTGTTACCCATCGACTTCTGCCGAATCAGCTCCTGAGTTTGGCAAGAAGGTCCTGAGGATGTACGGGCTTGGCCAGGATTTCGAATTCATGACCTTCGGCGCGGGCTTTTTCCAGCAAGTCAGCGGTGGCCGCCTGTCCTGAAAACAGCAGAATCTTGCAGCCCGGCAGAATCTGCCGAATCCGGATGGCTGCCTCAATCCCGTTCATATCCGGCATGATGACGTCGCTGATGATCAGGTCGGGTCTATGTTCGCGCGCGTGCTCCACTGCCCCGGTGCCGGTATAAACGGCCGAGGCGGCGAACCCGCTCTGGTTCAGGATGATGGCCAGCGTGTCCGCGATCACGCGTTCATCATCCACAACTAAAACTTTTGGCTTGGAAGACTGTCCGTCCTTGGACATTTAAGATCCGGCTCCCCGGTTATTGAAGACCCAAACATCGAATTATACGCGAGCACTCGACCGTATTCCTGATTCTATTCAGGAAGATGCACGCTCAGAGGCGAAAAGTAAACCTTAAGAGGCCAACCTGTCAGCCTCAACGAGGCTCTCACAGTATAGAAGCAACCAGGAGAGACCCTCGATGCGCAAAACAGCCATGCTAGTTTTGGTGGCGCTACTGGCGGTGACCGCGACATGGGCGCAGCAACCCGCCGACGCGAACAGCGGCCAATCCGCTACGGCGCCGATGCAGAATGGAAATAACTCCACTCCCAATACCGCTGATCCGGACCAGAACGTCATCCATCGGGCGGTGAGCCCGGCTGCGACCCAGGCGGCAACAAGGCAGGATAGCGGTAACTCCGGATTTGGGCAGGGGGCAGCGGTTAGCAGCGGCGCCGTGCCGGCGAACACTGAAATGCGCGCGATCCTGGATACACCGCTTTCCAGCAAGACCTGCATGCCCGGCGACCGCTTTACCGCAACCATCTCGCAGCCCGTCCAGGGAAGCAACGGCGTGGCCCTTCCGGCGGGCGCGCGGGTTGAGGGCGAAGTCAGCGAGTCCGGACAAGGAAAGACGATGATGGCACTGCGCGGAAGAGGACAGTTGAACTTGCGTCTCCGCGATATCGTGTTGCCCAGCGGACAGACCGTCCCACTGATGGCGTCGCTGGTCTCAGTGAATAGCACCAACGGCACGCAAAAGGCCGACAACAAAGGCCAGGTTGAGTCAGGAACAATTGGCAGCCCGATTTTTGGCGGGCCGTTGAAGGGATTTGCCATGGGCACGCTCGCGGGAGGCGGCTACGTTCTGGCGATCAACGGCAAGGATGTGAACCTGCCTGCCCAGACTGGCCTGGTGATACGGCTGGAGCAGACGTTGGCAATACAGTAGTTAGTAGTTAGTATTTAGTATTTAGCAAGAGCAATAAACCTGCTGATTTTTCGCCGCTGATTTTGCGCTGAGCGCCGCAGATCAGCCCCAATTACCCGACGAGAGCGACAGAGTAGGACAAAAACAAAAGCACATGCATTCTGTTTCAGGGCATGCGCCCTGAGGTATTTCTCAATGAAGCAGGGTTCCCTCCCCTTCGGCAAGCTCAGGGTCGGGATAAACTACAAAAGGCATAACTACTATTTTTTCTTCATTGCCCGTTGCAGGGTTTTATCCAGGACGGCTTTGGCGCCGGTGTATTCCTGGGGATTGATTTTGCCCTGGAGACGGTCGGCTTCGAGCTGAAACATTTCTTCCTTCAGCGCGTCCAGGAGTGAAGCCGGATGTTTGTGTGAAGACGCTGCTGCCGGGGACGCGCCTGGATTCCCACTCACCATGTAGACGAATGCGCCGCCACCCGCCAGAAAGAGGGTCAGCACGCCAAGAAAACCCCACTGGCCGCTGCTGAGAGGGTTAGGACGCTCGTTAGGAATGCCCATTCCTCCTCCCGGCCCCTCATTCTCCGCCTGCCGGCCAGGCGCAGCTTGTCCAGCTTGTCCACCAGAGGCCGATTGTTGGGGGGCCTGATCCTGTTGCAGCACGCCTTCTCCAGTAACGTTGAAGGCAAGCTGGGCGCCCTGCCCAGTGTTGGCTGCAACATGGACGTCAATATCCTTGACCCCGGCATCCACGGGCCATGCGGCCGCGGTTTGATACTGCGAGGGATTGTCTGTGGTAAATCCCATGGACTTCGGCGTTACCACATAGAACTTATCGAGCGCACCGGCAAACCTGGGCTGGTACTTGAAGGCGCCAGTGTAGGGAAGAGTGTAGACCACCTCAAAGTGCGTCAGGCCAGGATTCAGCGGATACATGAAGAGGTATTTGCCTTTTTCTTCCTGGGGCACCGGGGCGCTCTTCAACGGCATTCCCTGTTCCCTGAGGGCCTCGCCACTCTGGAGCGTGGCGCCGTCAGGCAGATAGAAGCTGAAGGTGGGCTGCGTCTTGGGGGGCTGAGAATCGTTGCGCACATCGAAGAGCTCATAGACCTGGAGGGTTCCGCCTTTTGCCTGGAAAACCACCGACTGGTCCGTCCGATGAACGCCTTGCACCGTCGGCTCTGATTCGTACACGGTTACCGTAACCGAGGCTGATCCCGGCATGACCGGCTGATAATAGGAGATCTTCTCGTGCACCACGCGGACGGCGTGCATCACCTGGCTATCTTGCATTTGAAAGCTGAATTCTCCGCGCGCATTGCTCTTGGTCCGCGCTTCCTCGGTCATGCCTTTATCCAGCTTGAGGAGGATCACGTCGTCCGCAGCCGCCGGCTTCTTGGTAGTGCCGTCGGTGACGTTGCCGCGCAACACCTGTCCGCCAGCGCACAGCGAGCCGATAACAATAAGAAGCGCGGTAGAAGCGAATTTCAATGAAATAAGCTTCAATGAATTAACCCTGGAATATGTCATTTGAACTTCACTGTTCCTTCGTTAAATTTCCTTTTGCTGTGGTCTGTCCAATCTCTGAATCTTAGAAAAGGTGTCGCCCCGCCGGGGCTCGGTTTTCTTTCTTAAGCCTACCCAGCGCTTACGCCCTGGGTTAACGTCTCTTGCGCCTACGGCGCTTGCGCGTAGTGCATCCCCGCCCTTTTCAGGCATCGACGCACCATGCCGATCTTGGGGGCAAGAATCACCGGCCCACCGCCGCAAGGCTAGCCCGCTGTGGACCTAGCCTGTTCTCAGGCTTCGAGCTGCTCAATCTCCGCCAGGACGCGGGCCGCCTCCGCCTCCATGTTGCCGCGCATGGTCTCAAAGTCGGCTTCAGAAAACTTGCCGGACTTGTGCTCAAAATTCAGATCGCGCAGGTTCTCGTACACCACTTCCTTGCGCTCGTAGAGATAAGACAGGCGGGTCTTCTCCACCGCTTCCTCGCGCTCTTGAGTGGGAAAGAAGACGAAGATGAACAAGGCCACGGCAAACAGGCTGGCGAAGATATAGACGGCCATGTCGTAAGAAGTCATAGGTTTACAGCTCCGTCTCCCGGCGCGCGCGGGCCTTGAGTGCTTCCAATCCCGAATCCAGGTTCATCACGCCGGCTGGCGCCGCGCGCAGCCGCCACCTGCGGACCAGGAAGAAGAGCAGCAGAAAAGCCGCTGCCACCAGCACGGGCGGCACGACCCAGATGATCAATTCAAATCCGTGCGTCCCCGGAGCCACTACCACGGTGACGCCGTAGGTCCGCCGGAACCAGTTGAGCACGTCTTCATCGTTCGAGTAATTGGCCAGTGACGCCCGCAATTGCCGGATCATGCCATCCGAACTGGGACAGCCGACGTGATTGCATTTGATCAGGATCTGACCACAGCCGCAGGAGCACTGGATCTTGTTGCCCAGATCGTTATAGCGGTCGTCATCCGTAGCCATTGCTACGAGGGAGAAACAAAGAACCAGGCCCAGAATAATGCGCTTCACTTTGTCGCTCCAGCCGGTTCGAGTCCTGAAACCTGTCCCGGATCGCCATGGGCCCTGGCCGGCACTGAGACGGGTGATCTCAACTGGGCCGCGTTCGGGACCAGAGCGATGCCAGTTCCAAAGGCGACGACCAGCACGCCAATCCATATCCAGGAGACCAGCGGATTCACAAAGGCCTTGATGATGGGCCGGTCCGTATCGGGGTTCTTGCCCTCGTAAACCACATACAGGTCCTCCTGCAATGTGGAACGGATGGCCACCACATGGTCGGGTTGCTGGCTGGCCTTGTAAAGACGCAACTCGGGATAGAGAGTGCGCAGGAATTTGCCGTCCTTATATACGTCCAAGATGGCGGCCTGCGATTCGTAATTCGCGATATCATCCTCAGTATATTTCTGGCCCACGAGCTCGTAGTGGCCGATCTGCAGCTTATCGCCCAGGCCCATCTCCTGCTCTTTATCCTGATTGAAAGCCGCGCCTGCCAATCCAATGACAATGACCACGACGCCAAAATGGACAATGTAGCCGCCGTAGCGCCGGGTATTGCGGCGGGTCAGCCAGTACATAGCGCCGAACAGATTTGTGCCCAGCTTGCCCTGGAGCACGCGTCCGCCGCGATAGAACTCCAACGCCACGGTGGTAACGACGAGGGCGCTCAAGGCGAAAGCCATCAGGGCGTAGAACTGTCCTTGATCTTTCCACGGATGCACGGTAAGGGCGAAAGCAATCCCCGTCAGCGTGGCCACCAGCACGGGAATGGCAAAATTGCGTTGCAGGCTGGCAAATGAAGTCCTGCGCCATGCCAGCAAGGGGCCCACGGCCGTCAGAAACACCAGGAACAGGCCGATGGGAATCATGATCTTATTAAAGAATGGAGGACCAACGGTGATTTTGTATCCCCGGACCCACTCGGAAATAATAGGGAAGAGCGTTCCCCACAGTACGGCGAAGCACGCCGCCAGCAGGACCAGGTTGTTAAACATAAAGCTGGATTCGCGCGAAACCACCGATTCCAGCTTGTTTTCCGCCTTCAGGTGATCGCGGTTCTTGATGTAGAAAAAGAGGCAGACAACGAAGGTAATGCCCAGCATCCACACAAACCACGTCCCAATGCTGGATTGGGCAAAGGCATGAACGGACTGCACCATGCCACTGCGGGTGAGCAGCGTGCCCAGGATGGAAAGCATGAAGGTGACAAAGATCAACCAGACATTCCACACCTTCATCATGCCGCGCTTTTCCTGCATCATTACCGAGTGCAGGAAGGCGGTGGAGCTCAGCCAGGGAAGGAATGAGGCGTTTTCCACCGGGTCCCAGCCCCAGTATCCGCCCCAGCCCAGAACGCCATAGGCCCAGTGTCCACCCAGGAAGATGCCGCAGGTAAGGAAGAGCCAAGCCACCATGGTCCAGCGGCGGGTGATGTGGATCCACTTCTCGCCGGGATACTTCATAATCAGCGCGGCCAGCCCAAAAGCGAAGGGGACGGACATTCCCACGTAGCCGAGGTAGAGCATGGGGGGATGGATGACCATCTCCGGATATTGCAGCAGCGGATTCAGTCCCAGGCCATCGGCGCGCACACTGTCCATGATCCCGAAGGGATTGCCGGCAAAGTTAACCAGCATGAGAAAGAAGATCTGGATGCCCGCGAGCACCACGGAGGCATAGGCCGTCAACTGCCGGTCAACCTTATGCCGCAGCCGCAGTACAAAGCCATACGCGGAGAGCAGCAAAGCCCAGAAGAGCAGGGAGCCCTCCTGTCCGGACCATAGCGCCGCCAGCTTGTAAGGCGTGGGCAGGGCCCGGTTGGTGTGGTGCAGGATGTAGGCCAGCGAATAGTCGTTGTTGAGGGCGGCCCACACCAGCGCCAGGGCCGAAAGCGCTGTGGCAATGAACGTTGCCATGCCGGCGCGGCGCGCAGTCTCGCCCAGACGGGCGGCGGACGGATGGCGGCTGACCAGCGCCACTATGCCGGCAACAAAGCAATACAGGGCAAGCACCAGCGCAAAAAGGAGGGAAAAACTACCGATGGTTGGCATGGCTAACTCGCGACCTTTCCCGAACTCTTATCATGATTGGTTCACTTATGAATAACAGCCCATCAGAGCGGACATTTTAGCTCAGGCAGACGTGCCCCACCATAATATAGATCAATATAGATCCGCTACGCTGGCCCGTGATGAATGTCACACGTTGTCACCGGCGTCAAGGGAGTGAGGCCTTTCTCAAACTAGCTTCCCAACCGGCCCGGAAGGGAAATCGGCATGGCGCCGGCCGGAATCGCGGGACCAAGCGCTATTTTCTCAAACCGGGTAAGTATTTACAATCAGGCAGATGCCGGGTAGGGGTAGCTATCCAGGGCACGCCGGACTAAGGCGATCAGCTCTTCCGGCTCACACGGCTTTACCCGGAAAACCACGTCCAATCCCTCATATTCCTCGTCGGCATCCGGCAGCCCGCTGATCACGATGACGGGTATTTCCGGGTTGAAAGACCGGAGCTGGCGGACAAACTCCACGCCGCCCATGCCGGGCATGAGATGGTCGGTGATGACCACACCAATCTTGCTTCGGCCAGGCTCACTGCGCAGGAGGGCAAGCGCACTCGGCGCATTGGTGGCTACCTGGCATTCAAGTGAGGCCTTGCGCAACACCATCTCCCGGATGGTGAGCTGGGCCGCGTTATCATCAAGGAGCAGGACCTGTTTCATTTCGCTGGTGCGTCTCAGGCGCTTTTCTCCTGCTTGTGCCGGGACCGGACTTCAACCTCGGCGATCGACCAATCCTGGTTGTGGAAGCCGTGCTGGCAACCACGTTCTATATAAAGCTCGTAGGCGCGAATTCGTATTTCTTCTTCGATCCCCGGATGATCTTGCGCGCGAGACGTTTTCTCCGGCTGGACTGAAGTTGGGCCTGACTGCGATGAAGCGGCTCCGCTGTTGATGGGAATCGGCTGGTTCAGGGGTTTCTTCGGATTTGACGGACTCGAAGCTTTCTTGCCGGAACTGGGGGTCTTTTTAGCCATACTCTTGGTACTCCTGCTTCTTCTGTCTCTGTACTTAAGAAAATCCTTTCGCCGCGCTGAAGATCTTGCGGATAAGAAAATTATAAGAAATATTTGCCGGCTTGTGGGCAAAAAACTGCAGGTTACCCGCCACGGCGGGCCTTCGGCAGGGGCAGGGAAGGTCAACCGCAACACCTGTTCACCACAGAGGGGAGAGCGTTGGGGGAGAAGAACAGCTTCAAATTTTTTGGCCGCGAATAGACGCGAAGGAACGCGAATAAAAATGGCGAATACGGGTCAGGGAAAGTCAACCGCAACACCAACCGCGAAATTCAACCGCAAGACCTTTTAACCACAAAGGACACAAAGGGACGCAGAGGCTGCGGGAATCGGGGAATCGGAAGAAACACTCAGTGTCTCGTCGATTGAGAAAATCGTCACCCTTCGGGTTCTTCGCGTCTGGAGGGTTGCCGCTCCTTCGGCTAGCTCAGGGTCGGGATGAATTGCAAAGCTCAGACACACATGCATTTCATTTTAGGGCCAACACTGTTCACTTAGGGAGAAGTTGAATCTTGTTAGTTAATGGGCGAGACCGGCGAGCCACAAGCACACAATAGCGGTTACCCAATGATTCTCGACGCTCCAGTATTGCCAACAGCTTGGTACAAGCGAAGCTTGGGCGGAGCAGATCCCTTCCTTCAGCTTCGCAAGCTCGCTTCAGGACAGGCTAACAACCCTACGCACGTGCTGAAACCACCCCATCACGCGCAAAACAAAAACCGCGCGTGCCGGGGACCCCGGACAGCGCGTGCGCTTTGCGGGCGCTTTGATTGGATGACAGAGCGTTTAGGGTTAAGGAACGCATCGACGAGGCCAAGAGGCGATGCGCCAAACACGCCCCGATTTCTTAAGTGGACAGTATTGGTTTTAGGGCATTCCTTTTTTGAAAATAGGGTTCCCTCGCTACGCTTTGGGATAAACTACAAAACAATTTCTGGTTACCTTAGTACATTGAACGGGCTATTGTCCTCATGGATAATCGCGGGCACCGATGGCGGGACCGCACGATCTTCGGGTGGAGAGTACCAATGTGAAAACGTTGGGGCAGCGGTATGGCCGGAGCCTGCACGCCACCATTAAGATGGCCACGATGTTTTCCGTGAATCATCACAATTGCGCCCGGCCCTTACAGCAAAGTTTTGATCTTCTGGTAGAGCTGCTGAAAGGCACCCGGAAGCTCACATTCGGGTTCGTCGAGCAGCGGGTGCTGATCAATCACATTCTCACCACGGATGCCACTCTGGAACCGCTGCAGAAGGAATTCCTGAAACGGGGCGTGGGCGGCGTGATCTTTGAGCCTGGCCTTACCCTGGCGCGATACAGGCGGGTGGTTGAAATTCTGGCCACGCCGGCGAAGACGATCGAGGCCAATGGCGGTCCCGAGGTTTTTCTGGAAGATAATCCGGTGGAAGGCGTCCGCATTTATCTGGCGCCCAAGAACCAGATCCGCAATGCAGACGGCGACACCCTGCTGGAGACCGATGGAGAGTCGCTGCTGCGGCAGAGCGGCAACGGCAATTCCCATGGCCCGGTGAACTTAGAAGGGCTGGAATTGCTGCTGGAATCGGCGGGATTGGAACGCAGAGAATCAGAATCCGTTCGCGGCGCAGGCGGCCCGGCTGACATTCTGAAGCTTGTAGACAAGACGGTGGAAGTGGCCCTGGTGGACCGGAAGGGCGATCCGGAAAAATCTTACGTGGCCCTGGCCCGGCTTCTGCAGGACATCCGCCCCGATTTTGTGCTCTCGGCATTTGCCCCGGAGGCCCAGGGCGAGTTGCGGGGCTTCAGCAATGACCGGGTAGCCATGGAGTTCTTAGAGAACAAGGCAGCAAGCTGGGCGGCGAAGCGTTTGGCAGGGGCGCCTCCAGGACCGGACGCGCTCCTGGTGGAGGAGGATGTGCTGCGCGTATTGCTGCGCACCCTGGAAGCCACCAAGACCGCCGAGCAGCTAGCGCGAAAATTGGCGCACTACGCGAAAGAATACACGCTGCCCAAAAGCGTTTGTGAGCGAATTCAGGAGGAGCTGCGCTGGGCCGGCCTTTCCTATCTGCAAAAGTGCGAGCAGCTTTCCAAGATCAGGAGGTTTGACCGGTTTCGTTTTCGCCACCTGCTGGACTGCCTGAGGGCGTTACTCCGCCGCAACAAGAATGCGGACGCGGTGCAGCTCGCCAACCACTATTTTGAGATCCTGGATTCGCCTCCCTCGGATCTTTCAACCGAGGAATTGAGCCGAGCGCCGGAATTGATCAGCACGATGGCCGGGCTGGGACCGTTTATCTCGAGAACGGGTTCAAGACTCTCCAGCGCCCTGGTGAATTCCACGCTGAAAGGGTTCCTGCACTATCAGATTGCGAATGCGCTGGCCGCCCTCTGCAGCAATGCTGCCCTGTATGAAGAGTTCGCAATGGTGGAAAGATTGGGAGTGGCGCTGGAAGTTTGCCTGAATGGCGATCCCGCGGCCCACAAGGATTGTTGCGGCGCAGCACTCAGCCGGCTGCTGCCCGCCAACCTGATCGAGCGGATCATCGAGCGCGCGCTGGCCGGCCGCGACGATATGGTCTGGCAGAAAAGAGCAGCGGTCCTGGTGCGCTTTATGGGCACGCCAGGGGTGGAAAAAGTTTTTCAGTATCTGGAAACGGAGCGCAATGCGTCCCGGCGCATGGCGCTGATGCGCCTGATTTCCCGGGGCGGCGCAGGCAGCCTGGAGGTAGTGAGAAAGCGCCTGCAGCATCCCGAATGGTACGTGGTGCGGAACGCGTGCCTGTTGCTGCATGAAATGCGCGACCCACAACTCTGTGAACAGCTTGGGCCGGTATTGAAGCACGCGCACGATACCGTCCAGGAAGCCGCGGTCAAGTTGGTGATTCAGAGCCGGTCGCCTTCGCGCGGGCAGATTCTGGCTGAGAACCTGCGTTACCTGCGCGGCGCGGCCCTGGAGTTCGCCTTTCAGGAACTTGCCTTCCTGAAAGACCCGGTGTTTCTCCCGGCGCTGGAAGATTTTATCTACCGTCATCATTATGGCGATAGCAAGAAGCTGCGGCTCGCGCTACGCGCCCTGATTGCCATTCCCGGCATACGCTCGGCGGAGCTGGTTTCGAATATTGCGTCCGATCAGGTGATTGATGAGAGCGTGCGGAGGATTGCGCAGGCTTCAATATAGGGGACCCGCCACGGCTTCGGCAGAGGAAGAGCAAATTCAACACCTTTTGGGCCGCGAATCAACACGAACGAACGCGAATAAGAATTAGGGTACAGGTCACCCGCCACGGCGGGCCTTCGGCAGGGGAAGAGCAAATTCAACACCTTTTGGGCCGCGAATCAACGCGAACGAACGCGAATAAGAATTAGGGGACAGGTTACCCGCCACGGCGGGCCTTCGGCAAGGGAAGAGCAATTCAACACCTTTTGGGCCGCGAATCTACGCGAACGAACGCGAATAAAAATAGGGGACAGGTGGCCCGCCACGGCGGGCCTTCGGCAGGGGAAGCAAAAACCAACCCTAGAACCTTTTAACCACAGAGGACACGAAGGAACGCAGTGGAAAAAACCGGGGATAGGAAAGTCAAACACCTGAGACCAAACGGCCCAATCGCCGCAGATTTTCGCAGATGGTCGCGGATAAGAACCTTTTGGCCGCGAATCTACGCGAACAAACGCGAATAAAAATAGGGGACTGGAATCGCTTCATCCTTCTCGGGAAATCGGGTCACCTGAAAGGCCAGAGACAAATTTCTATTGACCGACGAGGGGAAAAGCAGGAGGACGGAAAACCGGGACAGGTTCAATCTTCCTGGGGCCGGCAACCTTGATCGCTGCTGTTGGCTCTAGCAGTTTTGGCAGTTCTCCCGGTTTGATATACTGACGTTGCCCACTCGAGATGGCGCTATCGTCTAGGGGTTAGGACGGAAGATTCTCAATCTTCAAACCCGGGTTCGATTCCCGGTAGCGCTACCAAAAAACCAGCCTTTAGCAATTAGCAGTTGGCAATTAGCGAACAGCGGACATCTGAAGCCTATTCTTGACCATCTCCGATTGATGAAAAATTTGTTTCACTGTCCTTATATGCAAATTGCGGAAGCGGCGTGCACTCGCAGTTTAGTCATGCGGCTCGACTGTAAGCGTGTGAGTCAACCACAGGCTTGTCAGAACGTGGAAGATCGGCCGTCATTTGGCCTGCTCCGCTAGAATGATATTTCACGTCAAACAGACCGAAATCCGGGAGACATCTTAATTTGTCGCTGATTGAGCGCGCAATCGAGCAATCGCTGTGCGTTGTGCTGCTGGTCGCCACGCTGATTTACACATTAAATCAGGTCCGAAAGCCCACGAGATGGGCAGGCAGGCTGTTTCTGTGGATCATGAACAGGTCCCATTCCAGCGTGACCGATTGGGGGTTGAGGCATGTTGCAATCGAAGAGCATTTCGCGATTCTGGATGTGGGTTGCGGGGGCGGCAGGACCATCGAAAAGCTGGCCGCGCTCGCTCCAAAAGGCATCGTTTACGGTGTCGACTACGCCAAAGGCAGTGTCGCGGCGTCCCGCGGAACAAATGCCCAATTGATTCAGGCTGGTCGCGTCGAAATAAAACATGCTTCGGTGTCTCAGCTGCCGTTTCCCGAAGACGAATTCAATCTCGTCACGGCGGTGGAAACCCAATATTACTGGCCCGACCTGATCAAAGATATGCAGGAAATTCTGCGTGTGTTGAAGCCCGGCGGGACGCTGATCGTGATCGCGGAAAATTACAGAAACGGAGCCTACGATAAGCTGCAGGGGCCGGTGATGAAGCTGCTGAGATCCACGAACCTGAGCGTCGGTGAACATCGGGAATTGTTTTTAACGGCTGGATACAATGACGTTCAGATGTTTGAAGAGCGTACAAAAGGCTGGATTTGTGGAATGGGCAAAAAGCCCCTTTAGTTTTTCCATCGTAGTGCGCTTCATCCTGGAGTTGCCGCCTAGATGGGGTTTGTGCATCGCTCACGATTGAGGGGTGTTTTCGACGCTGAGTAATGGTCTAGTAAGTCTGTCAGGATTGCGGAAGGGAACTAATGAATATGGACGACAAGCTGCTGCTCCCTTTTGATCGTTTGGGGTGCGTTCGCGGTCACGCGCCCGTTTGGCATCGAATGGTATGTTACAGCAGTATCGCTGCTTTTGATCGGTTACCTTCTTCTGACAATGTTTGTGAACTGGCTGGAGGGGAACGAGACAGAGGCAGCCGTAAACCTGATCCTGAAGGAGATCGGCCAAGTCAGGCGCGAATTATTAGAACTGCGAAAGCATGAGGCGCTCAGTAAGACGAAGCTGGATTCTGACAGTAGTGTGTAAGAGTTTCCAAACGGCAAGCCTTTTTGAATTCCGCTGAGTCACCAACATTACCAGCAGAAGCCCACTCCCTGTCAGCATTTCCACTCTTTCGGCTTCACTCCGCGCTTCCCGGTTGCGGGAGTCTCCCCCAGACTCTATGCTTTTGAGGGCGATTCCCGGCAACTCGCTTGGCCAGAGCATGCCCGGTTTAATCCAGTTAGTAACCCGCCGTCAAGAGGTCAGGGGGAATCAATGTGTACTCTGTGTGCTCTCCCTCTATCTCTTTCTTTTTCTTACATGGCGAGGAGATCCGGATCGGAATCACAGGAGCCGACCGCAGCGTCGAGCCTGGACGAAGCCCTAGAACTGTGATGTTGCAAATAATGCATTATTGCATTACCATGGATTATGGCGCATGAGGACTCAAACATGGCAATCCTGACCGTTACCGCCCGAGGGCAAGTCACATTTCGTAAAGATGTACTGCAACATCTCGGCATTCGTCCCGGAGAAAAGATGGAATTGGACAAGCTGCCGGATGGACGAATAGAACTCAGAGCGGCGAGGCCTGCCGGAACGATAGAAAAATTCCTTGGCCTGCTCGCAGGCAAGACCAGGAAGGTTGCCACCTTGGAGGAGATCAACGAAGCGGCGGCAACTGGATGGGCCGGGCAGAAATGAAGATCACGGTCGACACAAACGTACTTGTACGCGCCGTCGTACGCGACGATCAAAAACAGGCGCGGATTGCCTCGAAGATTCTCAAGGAAGCTGACCTCATCGCCGTTCCACTGCCATGCCTTTGCGAGTTGGTTTGGGTATTGCGGCGGGTCTACAACTTCGGGCAACAGGACATCTCTGCTGCGCTTGAGACCTTGCTTAACGCGAGCAATGTTGCCGTGAATCGTCCGGCGGCGGAGGCCGGCTTGGCGGTTCTCAACCAAGGCGGAGACTTCGCTGATGGACTGATCGCCTACGAGGGCCGTTGGCTGGGAGGCGAGATGTTCGTTTCTTTCGACAAAAGGGCCGTTTCGCTGGTTGCTAAGCAGGGCCAGCAGGCCAAGTTGCTCACCTAACCACAAACCCAGCACGACTAGATTACCCTCTGCAAACCCTCTTTGTGGGCTTTTGGTGGACTGTTCTTATAACCAAATGATAGTTTGGTTCCAGCTGAAGATCGTAGGGCAACCATAAAATCAACACTTGGCCCCAACTCCGATTGCGGCGGCGGCAAATGGCGTAGGCTCACGCGTTGCCGCAAAACTGCCCAGGCAGCCCTCAAGGAGCCGCTCAGAGTGGTGTTTGCCTGTCCTGAGGCGCTATCATTTGGCAACCTATGAGTCCGTTAACATTACCGCCAGAGCTGCCGTTGCGCATTGTAGCAGAAGTAACTCTCAAACAGCCCGAAAAGGAAAAGGCGAGAGGCTTCTTTGCTTGGCTTAACTCCAACAAGGAAGCCGTGGGCGTCTTCGCCGTGATCGTAGGTGGACTCTGGACGTTCTACCAATATGTACAAGGCGAGAAGGATAAAGTTCGACTTCAGCGTGAGGCTGCGATCGTGCAGTTTTATGGAGACCTCGGAAACAAAGATAAGCGGAATACTGCTGCGTATGGACTCGCAACGTTGTCGCGAGAGCGGGCGCTTCCCGTTCTTGTGCCTGCGCTCAAGGAGGCTGCGGTGTCTAAAGATGATGATCCGTCATTTAGCCGCGCCTTGAGCGAATCCCTCATTGGGATTGGTCCCGTTGCTTTGGAGGAAATCAAAAAGGTGAACCGGGACGCGGGGCAAACACTGTCTCACGGCCCGGACAGCGGACGTATCGTTCGGGCGACTCAGGATGTTCTGGAGTATTTTCTTCGGCACCGTGGGGAACTGCCATCTAAAGATTTTTCCAATTTGTTTTGGGGAGATGTTGATCTTAGTTCGATTGATGCGACAGAAGTTAGCTTTGAAGGCGGCAATTTTCGGGGGACTAATTTTTGTGACGCCGACTTAACAGGCGCAAACCTCACGGGAGCATCGCTGACCAACGTGAACCTGGGAGGTGCAAATCTCAGTCGCGCAAACTTGACGCGCTCTGCGTTTTTCGACGTTGAATTGGAAGGCGGAAATCTGACTCAAGTCACCGGCACTGACTCGCGATTTGAAGGAAATCTTAATCGCACGACCTTCACTCAAGCTAATCTGACACAGGCAAGGTTCATAGGTGCGAGTTTGGATGGCGCTAAATTCTCAGCTGCTGAGCTCTCGAAAGCCGATCTAACGGCAGTGAAAGCATATAAGGCGGATTTTTCTGGCACTAATCTTCAGGGTGTTCGTCTCAACGGAGCGGACCTGGAAGGGGCAAAATTCTTAGGTGCTAATCTCGAGGGAACAACATTCTTTTGGGGAGCAGATGACCACCCTATCCGTCCTTGGGAAGCGGTTTCCGTTCCTGTCTCCCTTGTCCCCGGTAATGGCGCGTTCGTCCGTGGTGCTGATTTCAACGGTGCAAAGAATGTCTCGGGCGACTTGCGGCGTTATCTTTGTTCTTGGGGAGGCACAAATATTCCTGGTGGCTGTGCTGGCGTTTCTGGCGTAGTGCAAGCGAATGAGGTCGAGCGTGGAATGGGCGGTGGGTCGTGTTGGTGACCAAGTCTAGAAGCTCGACCGCGTTTTCGGGTGACATGGCTCCCCGCGCGCGATCACGAAATGGACATGGGAAGCCGCCGTTGTGCCCATTCCATCCGTATTAGGAGCCGGTTTCGGTTCCGGGGAGGCCGCTCGCGCTTCAGTTTCTTTTCGCATCGCTCCAAGAGCGTAAACGGGGGAAGAGTCACCCTTTTCACACCTTGACGCCATGTGGGAAAGCTCACAGCTCCCCAATCGCATCGTCCGGTGAGTCGATGACTTGCCGACTGGCAAAATCGATGTGTCGAAATTCGCCGTACTTGGCGATGCAGCTGATGAGGCCGTTTGCTAACAGCTGCCGAAAGTAGGGGAAGACGGACTCCTGGTCTGCCTTGTGCAGTCGTGCGGCTAAACCGCCGGGCATCTTCTTCCTGCGCTCAGGCTTGACGGTCGTTCTGCCAATCGCCTTGCCGAAATGAAGACCCTTGAGTTCCGTGGCCGACAGGAGCTCACGCCCAGAACTGAATTCAAGAAATTCGGGATGAGATACAAACCACCTACGGACCTCGCCTGCGAGCACATCGGCGACCTGCAGGCCAGCACAGTTTTCAGATCGGATATTCGTCTCGACGGACTTGAGATTTGTACTGTTTTCCCGAACCAACCTTGCGACCTCTTTGGTCAAATCACCGATCGCGTCCGTTATATTCTTATCTTCCACAACTCCCCGAGGGTCAATGACGATATCGTAGGACTCGGCGCGCAGAGCCAAGTAGTGAGCTAATGCGGCCGATGGTAGCGAAATCAGTCTCTGTAGCATCGGTGACTGCCCTAGATCTTTCCTTTTGACATCGTCCAGAAACTCCTGGCGTTTCGCAGCAAAGAGCGGTTGCCAGTTTTGTGGCAATTCTCTGTGTCCGGCTGACAGTGCTTTCGTCAACCTGGATTGGCCCCTTTTGATCATCTAACTTGGCCCCACCCAGTTGATGGTTTAACCGCCTTCCGTCCTTAAGTAATCGATGTTGCTGAACAGTGGTGCTGTGGTGTTCTGCTGGGGCTGGAGCGTAGCCCTGCGGAGCCCGAAGGGCGAAGCGTTTAGGGCGGAGCGGAAGCTCCAGCAGAACACGGTGTGCCTATGTGGCCTCCGAACCACTACCTTTCTTCTTCTGCCTTTTTTCTACCGTCCGGCGGAAGCGGTAGGAGTCACTACCGGTCTCGATAATGTGCGCCCGATCCGTGATCCGATCCAGCAGCGCCTTACATAACCGGGCATTGGGAATGACCTGCGTCCATTCGGAGAAGGGCAGGTTGGTCGTCATCAGAACGGCCGCTTTCTCGGCTCGCTCCGCGATCACCTGAAACAGAAATTCCGCCCCGAGGTCGGCCAGAGGTACATATCCCACTTCATCAATGGCAATCACTTCATAGCGTGCCCAGCGCGCCAGCACCCGCCGGAGTTGGGTTTGGTGCTTGGCTTCCACCAGTTCATTGACCAGGCTGGCCGTGGTCGTGAATCGCACTCGCCGCTTCTGCCGGCAAGCCGCCACGCACAGCCCGGTCATCAGATGCGTTTTGCCGGTGCCGCACTCTCCAATGAACAACACGGGCTCGGCCCGCTGAATGTAATCTCCTTCCGCCAAAGCCCGTATCTGGGCGGCAGAGATTTTTGGTGACTGCGAGAAATCAAACTCTTCCAGCGTCTTCATCCGCGGCAGACGTGCCTCCCCCAGCCGTCGTTGTACGGAACGTCGCTCGCGCTCTTCGATTTCGGCGTTCAACAGCGCCTCCAGATAGTCCAAGTGGCCTTGCTGCTCTCGCATTGCCGCTTCGGCCAGTGGGGCACATTGCGTGGCCATTGTTCCCAGGCGTAGGACTCGGCACTGCTGCTCAATAGTAGTAACTTGGAGTTGGTTCATCGTCCCACCTCCACACTCAGCAAGTGGTCGTACTCCTGCAGGCTGGGTAAGGGACGCTCATAACGTTCCAGCCAACCCACGGCCAAGCTTTCTCGCCTCACCGGCGGTTGTTGTGCCGTTACTAGCAGGTGCTCAATCGCCGCTGGATCCCAACAGCTTAGGCGGTGTGCATAAATAAGTACTTCAACTGAAAATTACAATGTGATAGCGTTTGCGAATGGTGATGTCTGCGGCAGGCATTCGGCGGCGTTACGCGGAATTATCGCCTGTTTTGGATGAACGCGGACGGCGTCGGTTTGCAGCCACAGAGGCCCGGGCCTACGGGTA
>Ga0209168_10000427_pt1 | contig 41962 bp, 65 predicted proteins | sample Coa_R1_FD_187156 | JGI IMG/M metagenome (GOLD analysis project Ga0209168, IMG submission 187156) | Surface soil microbial communities from Centralia Pennsylvania, which are recovering from an underground coalmine fire - Coalmine... | ecosystem: Environmental > Terrestrial > Soil > Unclassified ...
AAATAGCGCTCAGGTTGCGGGGTGCTCGCATGGGGCGCCCCGCACATTTTCATGGACAAGACGGTCCAACAGTACGCGCGCGACACGATGCGGATCTGCGGGCAGATGCAGAGGCCCGGCCGCGGAGTCTCGCCCGAGCAGCTCGAAGAAGTCACGTTCTTTTTGAACCAGCTGCTCGATTCCTGGAACACCATGCGAAACAAGATTTTCCAGGTGGCGGCCGCCATCTACACGCTGAGCCCGAACCTGCAGTACTACCTGATCGGCCCGAGCGCAGTGCCGGCGACGATCAACGGCATTTCCTACGGCGCATTCAACGCGCCGCGGCCGCTAAAGATCAGCTTCGCGCAGCTGATCTACCAGACGGCGCCCCAGGAGCTCAACCTCGACCTCCAGATCATCGACACCAACCAGCAGGCCAACATCCGCGTGCCTGGCATTTTTTCGATTCCGCTCGAGCTCTACTACGACAACGGCTATTCGCAGGCCGTCCCGACGGGCGTCGCGTCGATTTTCCTGTACCCAGGCCCGCAGCTTGGCTACCAGCTGAGGCTCTACACCTGGCAGGCCCTCAATTCCGCGCTGAGCTCGTCGGACACGCTTTTCGTGCCGCCTGGCTACGCTCGCGCGCTGACCTACAACCTGGCTCTCGAGCTGCCGGCGGATTACCGCAAAGAGCTCAGCGATCGCGAATTCGAAAAGATCGAGCGCACGGCTCAGGAAAGCCGCAACTCGATCGAGAGTCTAAACGCGCCATGCGAGGAAGCCGTCGTCGACGTGCCCACCTCTCAGCGCACCGGCCGCAGCCGGTTCAACTGGCTGTCGCCCCTGGGGTGACCCCCCGGGATAAGGAGATTTTATGGCCGACCTCGAACCCAAAGAAGTACACGAAGCACGGATCAACGAGAAGAAGGCGCGCAACATCGAGCGCGCGAAAGCTCACTCCGGGCACCAGATCCACAACCAGCCGGGCATGCCGCACGAAAAGCTCCAGCATCGCCTGACGAACGTCGACCACAAGGAAGAGGAGTAACTCCCATGAACGCGGTCGAAAAAGAGATCCCCGAAATGAAGCTCGCGAAGTTCGCCCGGCACCGCGCCGAGAGCTTCGCCGAGTCGCAGAAACAGCCCGGCGAAAAGATCGAGCACCGACTCACGAACAACCCGCCGCATGCGGACTCCGTTTATCCGAAGGCGAAGTACCACCCGCACAAGGCGCACATCGTCGTCCGGAACGCAGAGGACGAGAAGAAGCGATCGCCCGCCGAGGATGGCTGGGTCGACACGCCGGCAAAGCTCCCGCCTTCCGCGGTTCGCGACTTCTCGACCGAGGAAAAGCTCGCCATGCTCGACCAGATCTGCCAGCTCGTCGGCGTCGAGCCTGGCCAGAGTCCCGTCGAGATCCTCGAAGGCCTGCTCGCCGAGTACACGGATTTCGCGCACCAGCTCGCCGCGCTGAATAAGCCGGAGGACGCCGCGAAGAAAAAGGGGCGCCAGGGATGAAGGCCAAGCAATTCTTTCTCTGGCCCATGCTGGTGACCCTCGCCTGGTGCGCGGGTCTGCGGGCCCAAGGCACGGTCGTGCCTGGCACGCCCGACCGTGAGCAACGCTACCAGGCGATTCGCACCGATAGCAGCGCTACGTCCGAGGCGATTACGATCCAGCAGCCGGCGAGCCCCTCGGCCTCGATCCAGTTCGAGCTGGCGAGCCTGTGGTGCTCAGTCGCCTGCACGGCGACGCTCTCATGGAACGGAACCGCGGCGACGTCGACGTCGCTCGCTGTGACCTCGCTCAATGGCGCCGCAGCTCCAACTGCGACCGCGTGGCGTTCCTCAAACGTGGGCTCCGGAACCACCGGCAACGTATTCAACATCGCGGCCGGCACTCTCACCACGCTCGACCTGTCGAAGTTCTATCTCGGCAAGGGCGGCGGAACGGGCCAGAATTTCACCATCTCCATCGCCTCGGCTTCTGGCAACTACCAGGTGATGGTCCAGTGGGTCGAAAAGTAACGCGATGAAGTGGCTCGCCGGCATCGTCTTCGGCGCGATCGCGCTGGCGCAGCCGGCGACGGTCACGGTCACCGACACCCTGCGCCTGGCTAACGGCTCATTCTGCGGCGGCCAGATCACGGTGAGCTGGATCACGTTCACGTCGATGGACGGCGTCCGGATCCAGGGCGGCTCGCTCCCTGTGGCTGTGAATCCGGCGACGGGAGTCTTTACGGTCAACCTGGTGCCGACGAACACGGTATCGACGCCGGCGCAAGGGTTTTACACCATCCGCTACGACCTGCGGCCGACGATCTGCGCCGCGGCGACGTCGACCTGGAAGATCCCAGCAAGCGGCCCGGTCGGGCTTTCGGGAGTCGAGACGGTCTCCATTCCGCCGCCTCCGCAGATCCCCGTGAATTCGCTCGCGAACCCGCCTGTACCTGGGACTTACGAGCTGTGCTTTGTGGGAGGCATCGTCCAGTGGGGCACCTGCGGCGGCGCGACGGTGATCGCGGGCACCACTCGCCAGATCAAAGCCGTGAGCGCCTCGGGTGTCGTCACGCTGTCGCTCCAGCCAGACCTACTGCTCGCCGGCCAGAGCGCGAACGGCACCGACATGGTGAGTGGATCCAGATTCACCGACACGTCGCCCACTGGCAATTTCATGAACTTCAAGTCGCTCGCCGGCGCCTCGCTGTGGCAGGTCGACATCACCGGCACCTTACAGGCCGGGACAGTTCCCTTTGCGCGCTTCAGCGTCACGGCAGCCAACATCGTGAGCCTGTTTAGCGGGTGCTCGGGGACGCTGTTCATGGCAGCCGACGGAGCATGCCACTCCTCGGGAACCGGAACCGTAACGAGCTTCAGCGCGGGAACCGGCGCCCCATTCTTCACGACGAGCGTCGCGACCGCGACGTCGACGCCGGCTCTCAGCTTCAACATCACGAGTCAAAGTGCGAATTGCGTGTTCGCTGGTCCGACCACCGGCGCGGCCGCGGCTCCGACATGCCGAGCGCTCGTCGGCGCCGATATGCCGAATCCGTCGTCGTCGACGCTGGGCGGAATCGAGTCTTTCGCGGCTGCCACCCATCAGTGGATCAACTCCATCAGCACGCTGGGCGTGCCAGGATCTACGCAGCCGGCGTGCGCCGATCTCTCGGACTTCGCGAGCGGCTGCAATCACGTCGCGCCGGCGAATACGAGCTCGGTCTCACACCAGTGGTTCAACTCCTACACCCAGTCGACCGGCGTGTTCGGGCAGACGCAGCCGGCTTTCACGGATATCTCGGGAACCGCGACGGCCGCGCAGATTCCCTCGAACGTCAGGATCCGGGCGATCGGCGCCGGCTTCGACGGATCCGGATCCGCGCTTACTTCAGGCGCCACGGCGACGAGCTATTTCACGGTGCCCTTCGCCTGCACGATCTCGGCCTGGAACATCACGGTCGACACCGGGACCATCACCTTCGACGTCTGGAAGGTGGCCACCGGGACGGCGATCCCGACCTCGGGTAACTCGATCACGGCCTCGGCGCTGCCGGCGATCTCCTCGGGCACGGCCGTGCATTCGACCACCTTAACCGGCTGGACGACAAGCGTCGCGGCCAACGATATTTTCGCGGTCAACATCAACACCGTGGCCAGCGCCACGAAAGCGAGCCTCATCGTCGAATGCGATCAGTAGCCCTACTTCTCCTCCTCGCGATCCGCTCGTTTGCGGCGATCGCCGCCGCCGGCGTCTTCGAAGTCCGGCCGACGAACGGCAGCGATTCGAACGGCGGCGGCTTCGTCACCGGCGCATCCGGGACCGATTTCAGCCAGCAGAATTCCGCCCAGTACACCTTCACCGATCTCGCCTCCACCGTCGGAACGACTAACCCCTGCGTAGTTTCAAGCGCTTCGCACAACTTCGTCGCGGCCGACGTCGGCAACGTAATGCAGATTTCCGCCGGCACGAACTGGACGACGGGTTTCTATCAGATCGTTTCCGTGGCGTCGAACAACGCCACGCTCGATCGAGCCTGCGGATCCACCGCTTCGCTTTCGAGTGGCACCTATGCCGTGGGCGGCGCGCTCAAGACCATCGGCAAAGCGAATGGCGGGATGGCGGCCGGAAACATCATGTGGGTGAAAGCCGAGTCGACAATTTCGATTTCGACGCTCATCACCATCAACTACCCGGCGTCGAGCTCGTCGCAGATGCCCGCGGTCAACGGATACACCTCGTCGCGCGGCGACAACGGCCAGGTCACGATCCAGGCCTCGGCCACGCTCTCAAACAATCCGATCATCGACTTCCAGACCAATGGCGCCACTTTCGCGAATTTCATCCTCGACTGCAACAGCCAGGCCAACACGCGAGGAATCAACCTCGACGGCGGCAACATTCGAGGCTTCAACCTCTCGGTGAAAAACTGTCCGGCGGTCTATGGCGTGCAGTTCAACGGGACCGGGACGGCCTGCGAGCTGTGCTTCGTCACGACCCAGAGCGGCGGCCAGGCCTTCCTGTTCAATAACGGCTCTAACGACGTCTGCATTTTCTGCGTCGCCTACTCGAACAGCGTGCCGGGATTCGTGGCTTCGATCGGTGGCGTGACTTTTATCCACTCGATCGCGGCGAACAACACCGGCGCGAGCTCGGACGGGTTTCAGCTGAACGGCTCGCAGAACGAGGCCGTGCTGTTCGGAATCATCAGCTACAAAAACGGCCGCGATGGAGTGCGCTTCACCCAGGCCCAGCAGTACCCGATGACCTTCGTGAACTCGATCTTTTACGGCAACACCGGCAAGGACATCAACATGACCACCGCGCAGATCCCGGCGGGGACGCAGTGGTTCGACTACAACGCCTACGAGAGCGGATCGACGACGAACGTCAACGCCGGCACTCACGACGTCACCTTGACCGCGGATCCCTTCGTGAACGGGGCCTCGAACAACTTCGCGCTGAATGGCACCTCCGGCGGCGGCGCCGCGCTCAAAGCGGCCGGCTTCCCCGGCACGCTCTCGATCGGTGGAACCGGATCCGCTGCGATCGGCGTGCTCCAGCCAGCCGGAAGCGGCGGCCAGAAAGGGTTTCCCATCGTGCAGTGAGTGGCGGCGACTACTCTCATGCGGACTGATTTATGTCACTCACCGGCGGCGCACTCCTCAACGCAGCAGTCGAACGGCTCGGCCGGCTCTATCCTGGCGAGTCTCTGAACTCCACCGAACAGACCGATTTCCTCGCCGTCGCGAATTCGATGATCGACAACTGGTCGCTCGAGCGGCTCAACATCCCCGTGATCGTCGTCGCGAGCGCTGCGCTCTCGAACGGCGTGGCAGCCTACACCTTCGGCGCCGGCGGGACGTTCGGAACCACGCGGTTTCTGCGGCTCGATTCGTGCGGGATCCTGGTCCCGAGCGCGGCGATCGCCGGGACCTTCATCCGCGTGCCCTGCGAAATCGTCTCCCAGCAGAAATTCCAGTCGTATCCGGAAAAGAGCGCTGCGGTTCAGATCCCGCAGATGTTCTATTACGACTTCCAGTTCCCTGTCGCGACCGGGAACCTCGCGCCGACGCCGGCATTCACTGGAACCGCGACGAAGCTCGAGCTCGGCGGCTGGCAGGCCCTGGCCAACTTCCCCGACCTGGTCACCACGGTAAACACGCCGCAGGGCTACGACGAGGCCCTCATCACCAACCTGGCGATCCGCCTGGCGCCGCTGCTCACCGTGCAGGCCTCGGCCGAGCTGGTCGAGGCAGCCAAGGAATCGAAGGCCGCGCTGCGCGCGATGAACGCGTCGAACTTCGGCAACCCGGCGACACCGCCGCCCTCCGGACCGACCGACGCGATCCCGCCGCCCCAGGCGCCGCCGGCCAGGTAATGACAAATGCGTACGATCGGCGATCTCGTCAACTCCCGGAAGGAAGCCGTCCAGCGGAAGATTATCGATACTCCGCGCGACGGAGACGGGCTGTTCATCCAGCCTAAGGAAACCGGACCGGACCGCGAGATCGTCGAGAATCACAACCGCCAGAATTTCGCACACCTTTTCTCGTTCGCCGATCCCTACACCGGGAACACGCGAACTTACGACGAAGAGGGGCGCTACAACTGCGGCCGCTGCAACAAAGCGGACAAGAGCGATTGCCTGGTGATCCCCGTCAAGATCGACACCGAGGCGGGCAGCTGCCGGCATTGGGAAAACCTCTGCGCCGGAGATCCGGAACTGCGGTTGACGGGTGTGGAAACCGCTGAAATGGCGTCCTACGGCGTGGCCAAGAACGGCGTCGGTTTCGGATGCAAGCGATGCCCCTTTTCCGAAAAGGCCGTCGCGCCCGACAGCCGCGGCCGACCCTCCTACTGCCGAAAAGGCGACTTTCGCACTTTCCCGAACGCATGCTGCCAGATCAACGGCGCCGAAGTCGTGGCCGAGTACGAAGGCAACGAGCCATCGAAAGAGGATGAGCGGGAAGGCGAGTACTGATGCAGCGAGTCGAAGTCAGCCCCGATCGCCTCGGCAGCCAATTCTTCAAGGCCTACCAGTACGACGAGCTGGGCCAGACTCTCGAGATCGAATTCGCCGACGGCCGGAGATGCGTTCACTCCCGCGTGCCGGCCGACCTCTATCGGGATTTCCACGAATCGCGCGAGCCTGGCCGCTTCTGGGCCGCCGCGATCCGGGACGCCTCTAAAGACGGCCAACCCAGCTACCCGATGCGGATGGTGAGCTGATGCCAGGCCTCTCGTCGTTCGGATTCGTCGGGCCGGCCTACACGACGCAAAACCCCTCGGTCGATCCCGAGGACCTCTGCAACCTCTACCCGGAGCTCGTCGAGTCCGGCAACGGCGTTTCCAAGGGCACCAAGTACGCGCTGTTCAACCGGCCGGGCCTGACCCTGGTCGGGAACCTGGGTGCCTCAGGGCGCGCGCTGTGGGGCGGAAACAACCGGCTTTTCGCTGTGGTGGGCGGCAACCTGGTGGAAGTCAACTCGAGCGGGACGATCATCCACACCTACACCATCGCCGGCTCCGGACCCGCACAGATCGTTTTCGTTCCCTCCGGACCTGGTCTTTCCGGCGCGACGTCGGGCGCGCTGCTCGTCTGGGACGGCTCAAACGGCGCCTCGGCAAATATCTGGTACGTCGACGGATCCACGTCGACGCCGCCGGCCGTCATCTCGGGCGTGGGTGTCGGGTGCATCGACGGGTACGGCGTGGTGCTCCGGCCGCCGATCCCGCCTGGCTCGAACTCCGACCCGATCCCGATCTTCACGATCGACGGCACGCAGTTCAACCTGTCCAAGATTTTCGACGGCTCGACCTGGGACCCGCTGCAGTTCGCGATCAAGACTGGGGCGCCCGACCAGCTGCAGATGGTTCACACGCCTGGCTCGAACACCGGACCAGGTCCAGAGGAGCTCTGGTTACTCGCGAAGCGCTCAATCGAGGTGTGGTACGACACCGGCGGAAGCGCGCTGAATCCATTCCCCTTCCAGCGCGTGCCCGGCGCCTTCATCTCGCAAGGCTGTTACGCCGCGCTGAGCGTGGTCGCGATCAAGGGGTCGCTCTACTGGCTCGGCGGCGACGATCGCGGCGTGGGCGTCGTCTACAGGGCCGAGGGATACATCCCGAAGCGCATCTCGACTCACGCGATCGAGAACATCCTCCGCTCCTGGGCGATTTCGGGCTCGGATATCTCGGACGCGATCGGCTACAGCTACCAGGAAAACGGGCACGACTTTTACGTGCTCACCTCCCCGACTGCGAACCAGACCGTCGTCTACGACGCCACAGAAAACCTGTGGCACCGGCGGGCCTCGGGAGGAACCACGGCAGCGCAGTTGGGCCTGTACCACGCCTGGGCTTTCGGAAAGCACTACCTGCTCGACAGCGCGGGGAACCTCTACACGTCGAGCATCAACGTCTTCCAGGATGCCGGCGCCGCGATCACGTTCTCGCGCACGACGCCGATCATCTCGGAAGAGAACCGCTTCACGACGCACATCGAGCTCGAGCTCCACTACGGCGGCCCGTACAACCAGACGCGCAACTGGTCGCTCGCGATCTCAAACGACGGCGGCCAGAACTTCGGGACTCCGCTCACTCTTCAGACCGGGCCAGGCGGCAGCTCGCCCGATCGCGCGGTTTTCCGCCGCATGGGAATGTCACGCAAGCGGGCTTACAAGCTCAGCACCACCGACAATCTGGCTCAGTGCTGGATCGACGGCTACGCGCGGTACAAGAACGCAACGGCGGGGATCTAAATGCTCCGGCGCATGTTTCTGCTCGCGCTGGGCGGATCCGCCGCGGCCGCCGACGTCGACCAGCTGGCAGACCTGATGAACGCCTTCGCGCGCGTCTACAACCAATTTGCCGAGCAGGAACGTCGCGGAATCTTCGACGTGAAGCTCGCCCGCGAGCTTTCGCGGCGCTGGCGTGACGTCGAACGCTCGGGAGACTGGCCGCGATGAGCACCACGCCGCAGCTGATCTTTCAGATCCGGCCGGAAGGCTACGCGACGCTCACGATCGAGGCGCTGCAGTCGCTCACGCCGCAGGCCTCCGGCGGACCGACCGTTCAGCTCATCGATCCACCGATCCCGCAGCCGATCCTGGATGCCCAGCAGCTCGGGGATCCGCAGCAGCCGCCGCCCGACATAGTGACGTTGCTCAAGAACGCGCAAGCCACGCGTTTTTCAAAGCCGTGGATTCAGTGGTTCTGGCTGCTGAAGCGCTTTCTGTCTCAATCGCCTGGCGCATCGAACCAGCTCACGATCCTGGCGCCCTCGATTGACGAGACCGACGTCGCCTGGTACGCCACCGGCACCACCGACAATCACACGGATCCCATCACCTTCAACGCGACCCTCACCGGCCTGTCACGCTTCGGCGTACAAGTTACGGGGGGATCCGCCTACACCAACGGCGACACGCTCACGATCTCGAGCTCGAACGGGCAAGGGCGGCCGGCGAAGGGGACCGCGGTCGTCACCGCCGGCGTGGTCACCGGCTTTACTCTCACCGTCCAGGGCTACAACCTGCGCGCCCCTCTGACCGTCACCGGCGGCACGGGAACGGGCGCCGCGGCGACCCTCGGCCGGCAGTGGGCAGTCGGGGACTTCGTCGTCTGGAACGATCCGACGATCGTAAGCGGCGCCTACAGCTACGAAATCGACCAGATCACCAAGATTGTGCCCACCGACGACACGCACTTTTCCGTGACTCTTGCAAGGCACGCGAGCGGCGGCGCGTCGGGCTTTGCCCAGTACGGCTCGAAGCTCAACGCGCACACAGCGCAGAACTTCTACCGGCTCATCAACAAAGAATTTCTCGCGAACCTGGACGTCTCCGCGGGCCCGCAGCTGCTGAAGTTTCTCTGGGATAACATGGCCGTCGCGGCGCTCTCGATCAACGGCGCCGGCGTCTCGCTGCTGCAGAACCTGGCGCCGCCTATCAACGCGACGCGATCGACCCCGCCTGCGCCTGGCCTCCGGACGATGAGCGGCGCCGCCTACATTTCGCTCAACATCTCGGGGTCGCTCGTCCCTGGCGGCCAGACCAACAAGGCCGACGCGTCGCAGGCCTGGGAAACGATCCGCACGGCTTACGCCAAGGTCGACACGGCGCCGACGGGCGCGACGTCCTACACCGGGCCGAACGGAACCGTCGACGCCAACGCCGCAATTGTGGTGTACCTGTGCTGGGTGAGCCTCGCAAATGTGGTGCGGCTGATCGACATCCTGGTGATCGACGCCGGCAACTTCGCGAGCTTCTCGGCGGCGAATGCGCCCGATGGCCGGCAGATGCCGTTCCTCACGTTTTCGAACAAGGCGATCCAGTGGCCGCCCAACATGCTGCCGCTGTGCACCACAGCACTCGACGCCAACGGAAATCTGCTGCCGACGATGGGCTTCACCTGGACCGACCTCCAGCCGTTCTCGCCGGACGGCTACATCCAGGCCGTCGTCGTCCAGGTGGGCGCGACGATCGAGGGGTCTAATTTGCGCGTGGTGCTTCAGACCTGAGGTGACTCTATGGCTTTAAGATACGCGGAATCCTTCGGGCGATACGGCCCGGTCGGAAACGAAGCATTTCTCACGGACTACTGGACCGCGGCCGGCGGCGTGGTCCACCTGGTCACCGGCGACACCACCAGGGGAAATTTCCTGGGCCTCGGAGTCGAGCTGGTAGCGGGCGGATTGAACAGCGGCGCGCTCAGCAAGACGCTCACACACAAAGGCGGCTGGACGATGGGAGCGCGGATCTATTTCGGCCAGGCCGGCGGCTCGATCCAGGCGGCCTCGCTCATCAACGGGTTCCACGCCGGGACGCTACTGGTGACCTGCCAGCTCAACGCCGACGGAACATTCTCGATCGCGTGCGGGTCAAACGTCGCGCCCGGCAGCGGATCGAGCGGAGGCACGTCGAGCTTTTCGGCCCATGCTGGGCGAAAGTACTACGTCGAGCTGCAGGTCACCGGGATCGCGCTCGGTTCAAACGTGGCAGTCACCGCGACGATCCGCGTCAACGGCGTGCAGGTCGCACAGGGAACCACCAACACCGGCGTGAGCACGACGCAGCTGCTTCTTCAGACCGCGACGATCAACCGATGGGAGATCGCCGGACCGGCCGCCACGTCGTCGCATGTGTTTTCGGATATTTACATTGTCGACAGCGACGGGACCGTGCTCGTCAACGGCGTAGCGAAGGCAACTCCGCTCAGCACCTGGATGGGCGACATCAAGATTCAGCCGATCTTCCCCGCCAGCGACACGGCCACGATCCAGTGGACGCCGAGCCCGGGCGCGGCGCACTGGAACATGTTGAACGAAGTGCCGCCCGACGAAGATACGACCTACGTGAAAAGCTCGACCGTGGGCCAGCAGGACATCTACAACTGGCAATCGATTCCGGGATTCACGGGCACCATCCAGGGCGTCGTGCTGAGCTTCCGCGCGCGCAAAGATGACGAAGGCACCAAGCAGTTCAAGCAAGTCGTCGGCGCCGGCGGCGCGTCGCAGTCGAGCGACACGTTTTCGGTGGGCGACGAGTACATCTACTACCACTTCGCCTATGACCTGGATCCCGCCACGTTCGCGCTGTGGACCCAGGCCGGGTTTAACGGGACGCCCTTCGGCGTGAACCTGGTCGCCTGATGGCCATCGTCTACCAGAATTTCGACGCCCTGACTGTCGGGGCGACCTCGGTGCCCGGCTTCATCGTCGGAGGCAGCGGATCCGTCGTCACGCCTGGCGTCCATCTGGGCATCAACGGAAACGCCGGCAACGCCTGGCAGATGCGCGAAGGCTCGATTCTGTTCGACGGTTTCTCGGCGCCGATCCCCGCGGTGAATGCGTGGTTTTCCTGGAAGCACACGGCCTCGATTGCCTGCGGCCGCATGGTCGCCTTCGGTCAGTGGGACGCGGTCGACCAAAACGCCTTCGTGATCTTCGGCTGGCTCCAGCAGGAATCCGATTACAGCTTCTCGATCTATGCGTCGGGCACCCGCGGCAGCTTCGGGACGGGTTTGATTGACAACACCGGCTTGCACGCTCCTGGGGATGGCGGCGTACTGCAGCAGCGCGCCGATCAGCGCTTCGGAATCTTTTTCGAGGTGGATGTCTCGCTCGGCGCATCCGTCATCGGCGGCATCAACTTCGTCACGATCGGGTTCAGTGTGTACGCCGACGGCGAGCTGATTCTCTCGGGCTCGCTCGCAACGGACCAGGTGGTCGGTGCCACTTTGGGAACTCACGGCGGCACGATCGCGAGCGATTGCAACTGGGTGCGCTGGGAAGCCGGCGGCGCGCTGAACTCGGCCGAAATCGACGAGGTGACGATCGACATTCCTCCGATGACGTCCCCGACCTATCCCAACCCCGGAAGCCCGAAAGCCCGCGTGACTCAGGGCGTCATCGAAGCCAACATCCTGCCCTCCACCGCGAACGTGCGGGCGACGCAGGGCGTGATCGAGGCGAACATTCTGCCGTCGACGGCCAGCATCCGGATTACGCAAGCCGTGATCGAGCTGCTGCTCGGAAGCCGGCCAGGCGCGGGGCCTGAGTACATCAAGCGCCGGCTCCCCGGCAGTTCCTGACGAGTGGCGACTATACCAGTGGGTTCGGTTCCTGCGCACTTCCCTAGAAAGCGCTGTTCAGCGAGAACGGCGTGGCAGGATTCATTGCACCCATCATCGGGGGGATCGGCTCCCTCATCGGCGGAATCTTCGGCGGCTCTGCGGCCAACAAAGCAGGGCGCGCGATCCAGGCCGCGGGAAACAACAGCGGCAATCAGATTTCAAAGGACGCCTGGGGCGGAAACCAGGCGATCAGCGGTGCCGTCGCCGGCGGCGCCCAGGATTACGACTGGGCCAAGGGCGGCGTCGACCAGGCGGTGCAGGCCGGGCAATACGGCGTAAACCAGGCCGGCCAGCAGGCGATCTCCGGCATCTACGGCGCCCGCGACGACGCCAACCAGAACAACTACTCGCTTTACAACCAGCAGATGCAGGGTCTCAATCCCTACCTGCAGGCTGGCCAGGGCGGGATCAACGCGGCCGGGCAGCTGGTCGGCCAGGGGTTCCACGCTCCCACCGCGGCCGAGGCCGAGGCGACGCCCGGCTTCCAATTCCAGATGCAGCAGGGCCTCAACGGCCTTACGCAGCAGTTCGGGGCGAGCGGCGGCGCAGCCACCGGCGGGGCATTGAAGGCGCTCACGCAGTACGGCCAGGGGGTCGCCTCGACCTACTACCAGAACGCTTTCAACAATTCGCTCAACGCGTACAACACGAATCTCGGCGGCGCGCTCGCGCTCGGCCAGCAGGGCCTGCAGGCCTCCGGACTCGCGGACCAGGCGACGCAGAACTACGGCAATCTCTACAACTCTAACACCATGGGCGCGGCGCAATATGCCGGCAACATGGGCGTCGGAACCGCGGAGTACGGCTCCAACCTCGGAATGCAGGGCGCCGGCATCGACGCGAATCTGCTGACTGGCAAAGCAGGCTTTCAGCTCGGAGGCACCGAAGCCGCGCAGAACTACCAGATGCAGGGCGACGTCAACGCCGGCAACTTCTACATGCAGGGCGCGCAGGGCTACGCGGCCGGCAAGATGGGCCAGGCGAACGCCTGGAGCGGAGCGGCCTCGGGAATCGGCAACGCGTTCAGCGCGATGCCGTTCGGCGGAAATACTTCGGGCGGAAACGGCGGATGGGGCGGAGTCGGAATCGGCGGCATGATGACCGGGCCGGGCAACCCGTGGGGCATGCCGTATGGTCCGCCTGCGCCGAGTGGGGATGCTCTCCACCTGCAGGGCAGTGTGGCCTATGATCCGTCGACCGGAATCAACGGGCTCGCGACTGCGATGCAGGGTCTCAATCCTTGGGGGGTGCCGGCATAAATGGGCGGCTTACTTTCACAGATCGCAGCAGGGCCCCGGCCCGTCGAGATCGATCCGACGCTTGCACTGAAGCGGCGCATCATGCTGGCCGACATGCAGGCCCAGCAGGCCGAGCGCATGGCGCAGGCTCAGACGCTCCAGCAAAAAGCCCAGGAGCAGCAGGCCGCGTTCCAGGACCAGACCGCGCTGCGGCGCGCATTCACCGAATCAAACGGCGATTTCGACAAGCTGCCCGAGCTCGCGATCTCCTACGGCGCGCGTGTGCCCGCGGTTCAGGCCGCGCAACAGTCGCACGAAACACTGGTTACCGGGTTACTCGGAAACGCCAAAACCCAGAACGAGCTCGCGATGTCGCACCACGAGCAGCTTAGCCGCGCCGTCGACGGGATCTCGCAGCTTCCTCCTGAACAACGCGACGCCGCGATGTCGGGATTCTGGCAAAAAGCTCAGCAGTGGCTTCCTCCTCAGGAGCTCCAGACCGCGCAACAGACCTTCGGATCGACCGACGACAAGACGCTACAGGCCTTTAAGGCGACGCTCGACTACGGCGGAAATCTCGCAAAGGAAGCGATCGAGCGGCAAACGGCGCAGGCGAAAACTACCGAAGCCGCCACCGGCGTCGCCAAAGAAAACCGGGAAGCCGTCACGTCCGCGGCCGCCCTCCCTGGAGTCCAGGCCGAAGCCGAGAAAAAGCAGATGATCACTGACCTGATGAAACAGTCTCAGACTGATCCATCGAAGGGTTTGGCCGCGATCGATCTGGCGCTCGATCCCAAGCTCGACCCGCAGACCAATACGGCTCTGAAGGCCGCCTATCAAGCGATGATCCAGTCCGGAAATGTGGAAGGCGCGGCGGGGATCGTGAAAACGGCCGCCGAACATACCGCGTCTCTCAGTGACGCTGCCCGCCAGAAGAAAGTCGCGGACGCGATCTCTGTCGAAAAGGCTACTACGCCGTTGAAGATTCAGCAGGCGGTCGCCACGGCGCGCGCCATGAATGGAACCGGAGCGGTCGCAAACGTTCCGCCTCACCTCGCACCGACAGCCATCGCTGACTACCAGAAGTCAGGCACGACTTTCGCCAATGCGCTCACGCACGCAGAGGAGGTCCAGAAAGTGCTCGACATGGCTTCCTCGGGCAACAAAGCAGCTGGTGCCAATGTTCCCCTCGTAGGCGTCGGCGCTCTGAACGCGATCAACGGCATCAAGCGAATCAACTCGGCCGAAATCGCGCAGTACGGAACCGCGGGAAGCCTGCTCGACAAAATCCAGGGCAAGTTGAAGGGATGGACGGAAGGCCAACCCATTCCGAACGACGTCCTCAACGACATGAAGGCCCTGCACGCGCAGCTCGCCCAGGGCGCTTCGATGCAGCACACGCGCGAGGTCCAGTCGATCAATCAGGCCTATGGATCGAACTTCGCTCCGATGAAGTTCGATGCAGCCAACAATGGCCCGGCTACCGTTCCGGACCCGGTGAAGAAGCTGCTGAGCTCCGCAACCGTGAACCCCGGCATCCACACCCTGACCGACGGGTCGAAGTGGATGAAGGCCGCGGACGGAACGATCTCGAAGCAATAAGATGGCTGACCAGCAGCTCAGTATTTCGGATTCCCAGCCTCTTCCAGCGGCAGGTCTCGGCATTGCGAACAGCGAGCCGCTGCCCGAACAAACACCCAGCGCGTTCTGGAATGGCGTCAAAGAAGCCGCGCGCAACCTGCCCTCTTCGGCTCTCCGCGCGATCCAGAACATTCCGCGGCCCGGACTTGGGGCGCCGAACCTCCGCGTCGATCCGCAAAACAAACAACTCATCGACGGCGACACCGGAAAGCCCTGGGCTCCGGATCCAGTCGAGGAAGTCAAAGGCTGGTGGAACAACATCAAGCAGCGCTACGGCAGCTACGACCAGGCCCTGGAAACCGCGAAGAAAGACCCAGCTGGGGTCGCGCTCGATCTGGCGTTACTGACCCGCGGCGCCGTGGGAGCTGGGGAAGCTGGACTCGCAACGCCACCAGGCCAGGCTGTCGCCCGCGCGGCGGATGCCGCGGCAACGGGAGTGACGGCCGCAGCTCCGGACGTCTTGAAGGGCGCGGCAAAAACCGCAGGTGGAGCGGCGGCGACCGTAGCGGCTGAGCATTTCGGTGGTCCAGCGGTCGGCATTGCGACGGCGCTGGGGACGAAAACGCTGGTGAAGAACGGCCTGCGGCAAATGGGAGCCGGACTTGTAAGCGGCAGAGATGCCGTGATCGCCCGCCTGCAGGCGCTCAAGGAACAGGCCGCCGCGGCCGAGGCTCCTCCGATGGCCGGAGTGGTCGACATGCCTCATCCCGCCGCGGCGGATTTCAGCTGGCCCACCGAGATGGGCGGCCCCGAGCTGCCGACGGGCGTGATGAGCCGCAGGCTGCCGAAGGCCCTCCCGGAAGCATCCGGCCAGCCGATCACGCCCGACACCAGCGCGATCGCGGCGGCGAAAGCTCTTTCCGACGAGCTGGGCGTCGACACCTCGAAAGTCGCGGCGAAACCTGCGAGTCCGGACTTCGAAGCGATCGCCCGTCAAAAGAAAGCTACGGCTCTCGCTCACGTGCTCGACGAAGCGGGGATTTCACACCAGGACCTGGCTATGCTGCCGCTCAAGGAACAGCAGCAGCACCTCGGGGCGCTGGTGAAAGAGCTCAAGCTGAACCAAACCGGTCAGATCTCGCCTGAATCGATCGATCAAACGCTGTTCGAGCTGCGGAAGCTGCAGAAAGCCGCGCAGCCCGCGGCGGCGCAGTAACTATAGGCGGGGATTGCGAAACAGCAGGCCTTCCAGCGCCCGCTTCCTGAATTGCCAAAATTCGCGTTCCTGTCCGTCGATGAGCAAGCGGCACTCGCCGTCGTCGTTCAGGGTCAGCGTGGCCTGGAAGAGCACCTTGTCGTCGGCGTCAGCCACGACGATGGCGTTGTCGGCCAGCGCGAATTTGACGATCTTGCCTGAGATCCGATTGCCCGCCGCAGCGACGGCGAAACTAGAGCCGTTGCCGATGTAGGTGTAGGAATAGTCCGCTTGGCCTTGGAGCTGTTCCTTCCGCGCCTTGACATCTTCCTGGATCTGCATCCGGAGAGTTTCAAAAACGGTCGAAAGTTGGCAGGATGATAGCGCCGCGACCCAATCGATGTTCTTCACCGTTTTAGTGTACTCGCCGCTGCCAGCGCGGGTCACTGGGGCGGGTTGTATATCGCTCGGATTTTACGCAGAAACTCCGCTACCTCGGCCTCGGACTTGCCGATCAGTCGCATGTTGAAGGCGGCCAGGGCGACTGCGATGGGAAGCTGCCCGTTTTCGGGCGCTTCATACACCTTGTCGATTCCCGTGGTCAATTCGCCCATTGTGGCGCGCGGCTTGGAGCTTGTCGTCGTTGCGTTTTCTGACCAGCCCCAGTGCTCCATGTAGCCGATCACAAAATGAAGCCTCTCGTTGTGATCGAGAGCCCGCCAAAAACGACCGTTTAGATACCCCTCCGTCTGCTGGCTTGCTGGAATCTGCGCTGTGCAGCATCCGGCAGCAAACACCGCGAGTATCACAGTCTTCATGCCTTCGTCTTCACCTTCGACTTGCGTCTCGCTTCGCGCGCCGCCACGGCCTGGTGCGCAATTTCCAGGCGGCGCTCGGGAGACAGCAGAGCGAATCCTTTCGCTATGCCGCGAACTTGGCCGCCCTTTCGGCCGAGAGCGACAGCCGCAGGGTTTTTTCGTTTCGCCATGGCGAGATTCTACCGTAAGCGATTATGGACAGGCAAGGTACTAAGGCAAAAATGCATCTTGCGATCCATAAGCGCTCATGGTTATAATGGGATCGTAAGTTGAAGCGGATCTGGAGACGGTTGCAGCCGCCTCCAGGTCCTAAACACCGAGAAAGGGTTGGGCTCTCACGATGTCTGAAACTCAGACTAGCACCTTAAGCGCTTACGACGGAGAATGCGAATGCCGCCCGTGTGCAAAATGCGACGGGGAAGGCGAGTTTTCCCGCTACGTTCCAGGCGGCTACTTCACCACGCGCGGCCTCCAGCGCGAATATCAACGCGTTGAAACCTGCCTGGCCTGCCACGGCACGGGCAAAGACTCTGACGACTGCGCGGTCCACGATCGCCGCGAAGATCCGGCGCCGCTGGGCGCCTTCGATCCGCGCTGGGGAATCACGGCCGCCCAGCTCGGTTTAAACGAGACGGGGATCGACGACTCGGGCGAGGCCTGCGACGCCTGCAACGCGGGCTATCACGACGAGCTGCTGATCGGCCCGAAAAAGTGCGCCTGCGCCTGCCACGCGGAACGGAGCGCGGCATGATCGCCACATTCCAGGCCGCCTGCTTTGCGATCGGCGTCGCGTTTTTCGCCGCCGCCGTCCTGATGATGATCACCCGGAGGAAGGTATGAGAATGCTCGCCGGCAACTACCCGCAACCCAACGGCAGGACCACGCCGCCGCCCGAACGGTTCACGCTGGTCAACGGCCAGCCGCAGACGATCGCGCTCAAGTACTCAAGCGGCAAGCGCGTGACGTCGCGCATCCCCGGAGCCCCGGATCAGATCATGTACACGCTCGCCGACGGGCGCCGCGCCTACTTCGACCTGGCAGTCGCCCAGGAGATCGACTCGCTGCGCCTGGCGCCTGGCCAGCCGTTCACGATCGTCAAATACGGCCCCGGCCAGTGGGATGTACAATACGCTCATTCCTGCGAAGGAGCGGCCGCGCCGCCGAGTCCGCGAGCCCAGGCGCCGCGGCCGCAAGCTGAACCGGATTTACCTCCCCATCCCTGGCCGGCCGCCCCAGCGCCGGCGCCGCAGCGCATGAACGGCGCAGGCGAGGACGTGGCTCAGGTGATGGCGCGCTGCTACCAGAGCGCGATCGACATCGCCGCCGCCGCGCAGGAGGCCGCCAGGGGCAGGGGACTACACATCACCGCGAGCTTCGAGGACGTGCGCTGCATCGCCGCGACTTTGTGCATCAACGAGACGGGAGGCCGCAAGTGAAGAAGGTCCGCAAGGTCCCAGCTCGCGCGCTCGTCCTGATCTGCCGCGTCATCGCCGCGCGCGAAGCCGCGAAGAAACCGGAGCCGCGCAAATGACTCCCGAAGTCCGCGCGATCGCCCAGGCGCTCGCCGACGCGATCGCGGACCACAAGGCTTCCACGCATAGCGTGGGCGGATGCGTGGAAAGGCGTGGAAACGCCGGTTTGCATCTGGCCGAAACCGTGGTAGACTCCTCTGGTGCGAGTGCGGAGCCGAGGCAGTTCGGCTCCGTACTTTGTACAAAATCCCCCCTTGAGAGGCGCCCTCTCAACCGCGCCGAGCTTGAATTCTCTCGAGAGATCACGCGCCGCCTGCGAGACTTCAACGCGTCGCGCTACTACGCGCGCCTCCGCATCGCCGAGCGCAGAGCCAAGCCGTGAAACCGGCGACTAAAAGAGCAGTGACACCTTCGAAGCCGATCACGGCCGCCATCTACGCGCGCGTTTCAACCGAGGACCAGAACAACGAGATGCAGCTCTCAGAGCTCCGCGCCTACGCGAAGCGCATGGGTTGGAGCTCGATCGAGTACACCGAGCAGGCCTCGAGCGTGAAGAAGCGCGCGCAGTTCGATCGACTGATGGCCGACGCCAGGCTGAGGAAGGTCGACGTCGTCCTGGTGTGGAAGCTCGACCGCTTCGCGCGATCGATGCAGCAGCTCACCGCGAACATCCAGGCGCTCGACACCTTCGGCGTGCGTTTCATCGCGATCACGCAGAACATCGACACCGACCAGCGCAATCCGATGTCGCGCCTTGTGCTGCACATCATGGGCGCTTTCGCCGAATTCGAGCGCGCGCTGATCGTCGAGCGCGTGACCGCCGGCGTCAACCAGTACAGGAAGGATTTCGACGCCGGCAAGGTCGGGGAAGGGAAGCCGCGGCAGTCGCGATCGGGAAAGAACCTGCCGCCTCACCGGCCGCGCCGCGTGTTCGACCGCGATCGCGCCCGCAAGCTACGAGCCAAGGGCCTCACGTTCCGCGCGATCGCGAAGCAGCTGGGCGTCCCGCTCAACACCGTCGTGCGCGCGATTAAGCGAGGATAGAGCGATGCCGGCCTCGTTCATTCGATACGAGCCCCGCAAAGGCGACATCGTGCTCGCTCAGCAGCGGCCGGGCTTCAACGTGTGGGGCGTCTACTGCGCGTATTGTGGCCTGCCGCGCAGCATCTCACAGACGGTCGGCTGGGGTTATCCGGTGCTCGATCGCGAGGGTTCCGCGCTGTTTCAGCGCCATCGGTGCGCTGGGTGCGGCTCTCCGATTTTTCGCCGCGTCGGTCAGTAGCGGCCGTTGTGAGTGATCGCGGGGTTGCAACCGTCGTGCGCGCGATTAAGCGAGGATAGAGAGGCGATGCGCGATGTGGTGAGGCTGTGGTGGCACTTCCTGAAGTTCCAAGCGAGGATGCTCTACCTGGACGTTTGGGGACTGCTCGCTGGGTATCCGAATCGGTTCTGGCCCTGATCGTGGGCCTGTGCCGAAAGCCCTTTTCCAGCCCCTCTACGGACTCACGCAAATAAAGGACTTAGCCAGGCCCGTTTCCTAGCACCACATCCTGAAGGTATCGGCACAAAACCAGGGGGGAAAAGCACGAAAAAAGGGCAGAAACGGCCGGATTTTCGCGTTTTCGGCCATTCCTGCCCCGAGCCGTGCCTGTGCGAGGCCGGCCCTAAAAATCGCCCACCCCGCGACGCAAGTCCACGCCAAACAGGGGGGGCGGAAACTTCACATCACTCGTCGGGCACCCTCCCGTGGTGCGCAACGACTACCGCTCTGTTGAGTGCCTTGATGTCGTCGTCGGTGGCTTTGCGGAGCGTTACCCATTGGCCGTCGCCGGGATTTCGATAGAGGATCCAGCCGGCGGTCCAGTGCGCGGTATCGGGATAGACATATTTCATCTGGCGCTTGCTCGCCTGGTCGTAAAACTCGAATCCTGGAACGTCGAAGTTGCCCATCAATGCACCTCACTCAGCCTTCGCGCGCACGTAGTAGGGATAGCGCGCCGTGCTGGGATAATCGCTCACGACCTTGAGCTGTTCGATCCAGTCTTGTTCATCTGTTTGCCCGATCACGGCAACCGTGCAGTCGACGCGGTCGCCGGTGGGATGCATGAGACCGCAGAAGACGTAGCCGATCGGAATCGGCGCGTAACTGCCGATCACGATGTAGCCGCGCGTATCCTGGATGAGCTGCGCGATCTCGCAGATGTCTTCAGGGTTTCCTCCAGAATGAATGTGGGCGGAAGTCAATGCGCCGCCTCCCCGTTCGCGCGCGCCGCGATCGCTTTCGCCGGCGCCGCCGCGGGCGCGAGCTTCGGCAGGTCGCGCGATTCCGCCGGCACGTTGAAGAACGCGCCCTCAACGCCGCGGCCGTCGACCGCACGCACCATGTCGACCTCAACCTTTGCGAGCTCGATCATCGTGCGAGCGACCTCGCTAACCGTGCGAGCGCGCGCCAGGTCCATCGGTTTGTCGGGATCCTTCAGCTGCTCGATCGTCTCGAACAGGTGATCCTTCAGATCTGCCAGCTTGTTCCTTGCCATTCGTGAGCCTCCTCAGTTTGCGTTTTAAGACACCGTTCAGTTGGATTACCTCGGCGAGCTCGCGCGGCAGCCGGCCCCACATCCGGTTTCTACGCGCGTTTTCCGCCATTGTGATGAGCTCGAGATTTTCGATCGAGCAGTCGGAGCGATCGCGGCTTTTGAACACGACAATGTGACCGGCCGGGATCGGGCCGTGGTGGTGTTCCCAAATGCAGCGATGGAGTTGTGGCCATGCGTCTGTGTTCCCGTATCCGCAGGGTTCACCAGGCCGAGCCTCGCGGACTTTGATCCGCAGATAGCTGTCCGCGTCCGGCATGATCGTCCCGATTGGAACCCAGTTGCGAGCTGCGATCCCCTGCCGCACGCCTGGCTTGAACTGCGTCTCTTTCATCCGGCCAGCGTGCCAGCCGGGACGCCGCAGGCCCTTGTTTGCCGGGACGTGACCCTTCGGAAATCGACCGACTTCCGTACCTGGTGCGGGATGCTGACCTTTGCGCAGCCAGCAGTAGGCACCGCGATCTTTTTCGAGACCCGATTTCTGAGCGGCATTGTAAATCGCAGCGACTGTTCGACCGAGCCGCGCGGCGACTTCCGGATTCGGGCGCGACGGGTAGATCTCTGCAAGCAGCTTCCAGTCGGCCTCGGTCCAGAAACGACGTGGCATTTTCGGCTTGCTCACCCCTTACCTCCCGCGCGCTCGGCCGAGCGCTGCAGCTCGCGCTGTTCGCGGATCCGCGAGGCACGCGCGGCGCGCTCGGCCCACCAGAGCAGCAGCGCGCAGGCGAGCGCGGCGCCGCAGACGACTACGAACGCGGCCGAGAATCCGAGGAGTCCAGCGACGATGCGGTTTATCATGACGCGGCCGCCTTTACCTTCGCCTGGGGAGGCGTCTTGACCACGCCGGAGGCCTCGCGCTCGATCCGCCAGTCCCGCCCGCACGCCGCGCAGGTGCCTTCAGCGGCGTGCGATTGGATCTGCACGCCGCAGACGCATTCGAATTTGTAGTGGCTCTCGTTCATACCGAATCTCCAAGCCGCGGCGCCACGATCGCGGCGATGCAGTTGTCGACGTTCTCGCGCAGCGGGACGACGCCGCGCTCTTTGCCTTTGGCGAGCAGGTACTCGCAGCGGTGGACGTTCACGACGGGCCCGCCGCGGACCAGACCGTATTTCGTCGCGCTGTCGAACAGCAGATAGGCCTCGGCCGCGTCGACCGCGGCCTGCCACTCAATCGGATTTTGCGGATCCTTGAAATCAACCGGCATGGTTCCCTCCAAACACTTTTTTGTAGGCAGACTTCATGGCGTCGAGCGCTTCGAGCTGAGGCTGAAGCTCAGCCATCGCATCGGCCAAAAGCGGGCGGCTCGCATCCTTACGCGTCGCGCGCGTTTCGTGGTGATGGAGCTTGTCGTAGTTCAGGTGGCACCACTGGCAGAGTGCCTTCAGGTTCTCGTCGCGATCGTCGCCGGAGACGTGGTTCAGGTGGGCGACGGTGAGCAGCACGAAGACGTCATGCGCGCGCCCCTCTTTCCAGTAGGCGCGTTCGAAGGGTTTCGCGGGGAACGTCGCGCGATCGGAACAGCGGATCCAAAGCCGCGGCGAGGAGCGCCAGAACTGGACGAGCCGGCCGCCGACCGAGAGGCTCATCACGGTGACAGTCTTCTGGTGTGGTTTGCCGCACTGCTCGCACTTGTCGCCGGCGCGCGCGAGGATCCGCGGCCGCGTGACGTAGCGCCACTCTTTTCCGTACAGGTAGCGGAGCTCAGGCTTTATGGGCATGGCTGCTCCTCGATGCCGGCGATCTGGTGCCAGAACGCGCTTACGGGTCGCCATTCGCCCGGCTCTTTAACCTGCCAGCCGATGACGCCCCACAGCTTTACCTCGCCGACGCGAAAGGTGCCGCCGCGGGCCCAGTCCGCGATCGACTCGGCGTCTTTGAGCCGGACGACGTCGCCGGGCGCGACTTTGATCAGGTTGCCTTCGCCGCCGGCAGCCGGCTCTATCGCCGGACGGAGGGTTGCTTCGCTCATACGCCCTCCGACTGCGCGCCAGCTGAATGCGCGGCAGACGCCAGCTGCTGGCCTTCGCGGGCGAGCCACAGGTCGGTGCGCGCTCGGAGCTCCATCGCCGTCTCGCGATCGTGGATCATGAAGTCCGCGACTTCCTGAGGAGTGCGGCCCGTGCGCTCACAGGTGCGCGCCATCGTCTGCAGGGCGCGGATGAAGGTGCGCTCGACCAGGCGCCATTCGCGGTTCGTCATACGCCGGCTCCCTTCGCGAGCGCGGCCTTGATCCCTCGCTCGCCCATGGTGAAGTGCGGCTTCTGGCCGAAGGGCTCGCGCGCCACGGTTCGGGTGTGCCGATCGGGCCCGACAACGTGCCAGCGCTTCTTGAAGCCGATCTCCGGTAGCTCGATCAGCGAGCCGTCGTCGCAGGCCTCGAACTGGAGCAGCCGCGGCGGCGCGTCCGGATCGAGATCGATGGTCTCGAAGCAACACAGCCGCGTCGTGTGGAAGCGGAACACCGCGGGCTTACCCTTCCATCCGCCTTCCAGATTTTCGGTTTGATCGTCGCGCCCGCGAACGAGCGTGACGAGCTCCCCTGGTTTCAGGTCCCAATGTTTCATGCGTGTTGTCCTTTCGTGAGTGAGTGGCCACATTCGGAGGCGAGCCGTGCGAGTGTGGCTCTCGCGTCGGCCTGAGACTTTTCGAGCACCGGAATCGCATCGGCCCAGTCGCGCGGGTCCGCGTCAAGCCAGGTCTGCGCCGCGCGGCGTTCCTTCTCGATTTCCTCGGCCGCGGCTTTTCGAGCAGCTGCCAGCGTTCCGCCTGTCGCAGCTTTCGGCAGCGCGGCAAGAAGGAGACCCACCGGGTTTTTCACTTGCCTCCGGTCGATCTGAGAAAGTTTTGCGATCGCCAGGTGCACCAGCTCGCGGGGTGTGATTGATCTTTCGACTTCCCGTGTCCGATCGAGAAGGCGGCGAGCGGCGTCGTCGTCGAGCTGCAGCCTGAGAGCTACGAGAGCAGAGTCGGCGTGTAGCTGTGACGACGACGTCGCGTGTCTCTTGGTTGAGTCTAAGGTTGGGGCTGAAGGCAATAAGGATGCGCTGGTGTGTACACCATTCTGGACAGAGGCGGCGGCCACTTTGTGCGAAGTGCCGTTGCCATTTTGTACAGACTTCGGCCCCTGCACGTGCCCGGTACCGTGTACAAAGTTCGGCTCGGTCGCGAGCTCGAGCTGGACCCACTGAAGATCCTGCCGGCGTTTTGGCAGATGCTTTTTTTCCTTGCATCCCACCTGGGCAAGCGTGGTATCCTGGACCCGCTCATCTATGGCTCTGAGAGCAGCAAGACCTTCGGCAAAGAACTTCGGGCGCCACTCGACGTATGCGTCGACGACGGCCTTCTTTTCCGGAGGGAGGCTCTTAATGAAGTCAAGCAGATAGGACGGAAAAATACCGTGTACAGAGTATTTTTCGTCCTCGCCGTCGACTGAGCCCGCGTTCGATTCGGGCACGTCTGCCCGGTACCACAGCCGCCCCTTCTGCGTTCGGATCCGGCCTTCCTCGACCAGCAGCGAGCAGACGTTCTTCGCGGTCTGCATGCTCCAGCCGAGATCCGCGGCCATGCTGTCGATCGTGAGAGCGCGGCCGGCCTCGTCGATCGCGCAGGGCGAATTGTTGCCGATCGACTTAAGCTTCACCCAGGCGAGCGCGCGCTCTGGCCCCTCGCCGTTGCGAAGCAGCCACAGCCAGTGGTCGCGTGACTCAGGCTCCCAGGATCCACTCTTCGATCCGCATGCCTTCATGAGCTCGGTCGGCTTCATCGCGCACCTCCATTCGCCGCCTGAAGGCGACGCTTGGCGAGCTCGCGCTGGGGATACTTCACCAGGTCGCGATCTTGGGTGGCGCCGCGCCAGACCGCCGGGCGGCGCTGCTGCTTCTCGTGCCGCGGGATCCGCAAGCGGTTGATCGCCGCGAGCAGGTTGCGCAGGTTGCGGAGTCTCATCCGAGCGGCGTGGATCTCGTGACCGTCTCTCATCGATGCCACCTCCGAGCGGACACACGTCGGGCATTGGGTCTAGTACTCATGGGTTTTAGGCTCTTTCTGCGCGCGGAAACGCGCGGCTTTTCTTAGGGTTGGGGGAGGAATCGAAGCATCATCTGCTTCCGATAACGTATAGCGTGTCGCCTTTGCGCGCCAGCGTGCACCATCGTCGATGCTTTGAATTTTCATACCGCTCCCGTCCTGCGGCCAGAAAGGTGGAGCAAACGGGATGCCCCACCCGCGTCTGGATTGGCGCGCCGGTTAATTACGCCGGCCACGGCAGAATACATCCGCTTTAGGCGAAAATGCAAGCGAATTTTCGAGAGAGAGAGTACTACCACTGCACGCGATGAGGCCTTATGCTGCGCGCGTTGCGGCGCTGGTCGATGGTGATCTAAGCTGGTTCTGTCCGACACACCGATCGCCTTTCGTGAGCCGTGGGGCGCCGACATGTGACAGCGGCGCTCCACTCAAAAAACCTCTCCAGCATAATCGCGGATTTTGCCGGCAGCAACTCAGCGCAGGAGCTTCGTCGCCAGCTGATCGTGCAGCATGGCGAGCACGCGCACGCGATCGCCGGCCTCGAGAGGCTTCAGCTCGGCATCGAGAAACTGCGCGATGCGGCGCTCGATCGCGGGGAAGTCCGGCTGCAGCTCGAGCGCATGCTTGGAGCGCGCTTCCTTCAGCGCACGCACGGCCAGCGGCCGCAGGTCGTTCGCCCAGTGCCACGATTCAGACACCGCGCGGCCGAGCTCGCGCCATTCGTGTGTGGACCAATCGAGCCGCCAGAGGATGTAGAGCTGCTCGCGCCGGCGCCCGTTCTTCGTGCCTGGCAGATACTCGAGCACGATCGGAATCTCGGGGAAGTGATCGGCGGGCCGGAGCTGCGCGGGAGTCAGAAGCGAGCCGGGACGCAGCAGCTTTCCCTCGAAGCCGAAGCCGTGCTCCGCTTCCGGATCGACGAAGGAGAGGAGCTTGACGAAGGTGTCGCGCTCAGTGCGCGATGCGCTGCGCGGAAGCCGGATGCCGCCCCTGAGGATCTCCGATTGAGCCACGTCTGCAATCCTGGCTCATCGATTGTACGATTGACAAGAAATTCCGGAAAGTACACACTTGATTTCAACCGGGCAGTCGTAGCTTTTTTGTGGAGAAGACCCTTCGTTTGGTACCTCCGCGCACAGAGTACCCCTCTGTGTCTGACCCATTTCCGCGCTACCCGCACGCCGTTCTGGTCGGGCTTCTCGCGATCCGCAAGGTGCAGGAGGAGGCCGCGAAGATGCCTCCCGAGATGCGCCGCGAGCTGGCTAAGGCGCTCCATCTAACCGCGACCTACATCGAGCTGCAGACTCAGATCGACGCCGTCCAGGAGTGACTCTTCGCGAGTGGCGACTATCTGGTCACACATGGCACGCAGTCGGAAGCGTTCCGTTGTTTCGATCGATCAAGCCGGCCGCCGCGCGCGCGTTCTCGCCAGACGCGACCGCCTGGTCGAACAGCACCTCGACCTGGTACCTCCGATCGCAAAGCGCGTCTTCCGGTGCCTGCCTCCCTCGTTTGACCTCGAAGACCTGATCGCGACCGGCAACCTTGCGCTTACGCGCGCAGCCACCGTTTACAAGCCGGAGCGGCACGGAGGATGCCCCTTCTCGGCGTTTGCGCGCCACAGGATCCGCGGCGCGATGCTCGACTCGATCCGGCGCCGGCACTATACCGAAAACACGCGGCCGTCGATCGACGAGCCCGCCGTAGGACTCTTCGGGCATCACGACGAGCTCGAAGGGATTCGGACCAATACCCGGTCGCCCGGCCTGATATCGGAGCCCACGATCGAATCGGACCTCGATCGCGCAGACCTGTTAAAACGCCTGGAAACGGCCGTCCGGCAGCTCACAGACGAACAGAAATCCATCCTGGACCATTACTATGCCGAGGATTGCGATCGCTTAAAACGCGCGCATTGGCGGCGCCGCAAGGAAGTCATCCAGACGCACCTGGACATCCTGGCCATCCTCAGAGCGGAGCTGGCATCGTGAACGTGATCCGCGTCGGGAGCGTCGAGCTCGCAGCAAACGCGAACCTGTTCAAGTGCGTCGACCTGGCGATCGATCTGAGCGAGGCCTCGGCCGAGGAAGTCGAAGTACTGGCCGACGGCGTGAAGGTGCGGGGATTCACCCGCGGCAAGAGCAGCTACCCGCCGCGGCGCGAGCCGCTGCACTCGCTGCGGCTGGCCGAGCTCGAAGCCGCGGCGATCGATCGAGCGCTCGAAGAAACCAGCGGCAACATCGACCAGGCGGCCAGAATCCTCGGGATCGGAAAGACCACCCTCTACCAGCGCCTCAAGCAGCGCGGAAAATCCGTCCTGGTCCTACAGCACGCGGCCTGAATTCGCGAGTGGCGACTATCCCGGTGTAATGGCTTCCACGCCAAAGACCGCGCCGCTCCCGTCTCTCGCAGACATGGCCGACGAGCTCGGCCTGATCGAGAAGGAATACGCGATCGCGATCGCTCCGCTCAAACAGAAGCTCGAGCGCGCCAAAGTCCTCGAAGGCCTGTTGCTCAAGCTGTGCCCCGCCCGGCGCGACGAGGAGTGGAACGTCGAAGGCAAACGGTTTTCGGTGAATTTCGGACTGTGCGCCAACGAGCGGACCATCGACTACGCGAAGCTCATCAAGAAAATCGGCGCCGCTGTGTTCGCGAAGTTCGCCACGTGCACGCTCGCCAAGCTCGAAAAGCACGTCGCGCCCGAGATCGTCGACGAAGTCGTATCGACCGGCCGGACCGGGCCGCGGAAGATGAAGACGTTCGAGAAGGGCCTCGCGGCGTGAACGCTGAGATGGCACTGCACGACGATGGAGCGCTGGGAACCGAGTCACGGCTCACGCGACTGGAAACCAAGATGGACTCCGTCATGGAAATGCGCCGCTGGATGATCTGGAGCGTAATTCTGAGCGCGCTCGCGCTCGGGACGCGCGCGTTCGACCTGGCGCAGGCCTGGATCGGCAAGCACTAAAGGAGAAAACGAAAATGTTCGACAACTACAAACGCGCCTTCGAGGAAGAACTCGCGAAGCAGCGCGCGGAAATGAACGCGCGGACGCAAGGCCTGTGCGGCTCCCGGGGCGAGACCACGGATCCGGCCCAAAGCACCCTTCGCGATCGCATCATGCAACAGCGCTATGACTGCGAGAAGCGCGCGGACCGTTACGCAGGCCTGGCCGAGCTCACGAACCTTCTCGAGAAGAATCCCGAAGTCGCGCGGATCCTCGAGCTGATGGACCAGCTCCAGCCGTAAAGCTATACCCCAAACGGCGTCGCGAGCTGCGCGCTCCACGTACTGGGTGCGAGGGCCCTCCGGGTAAGTCCCTCGGCGACGCCTCAGTTTTGGCGACTAGAACAGTAGCTACGCAGCGGGCCGCGTCTTGTGCTCCAAGGCTGTTTCTCTTCTCCTGACGCAGCTTCATGGGACCGGCCCCGCGGGCAAGAGAGGCCGGATGATTCTCACCGCGGATCAGATTTACGCGCTCGCCTGCCAGGCGGGCTTTCCGCCACACGTCGCCGTGACCATGACCGCGATCGCGCTGCGCGAAAGCGCGGGCGACCCCGCGGCCTTCAACGGCAACGAAAAAACCGGCGATCGCTCCTATGGCCTCTGGCAGATCAACATGTTCGGGTCGCTCGCCGAGCCGCGCAAGAAGATCTTCGACATCACCTCGGAAAACGAGCTGCTCGATCCCATGGTGAACGCGCGCGCCGCGTTCCGGCTGTGGGGCGGGAAAAACAAGAATCTTTCGATCGCCTGGTACATCGACGTCGACCACGGCGACTACCAAGCCAGATACGAGAAACACCTGCCGGCGGCGCAGGCCGCGGCACTCGCAGCAAAAACGTAAGGAGACAACAAAATGATTCCAGCTTCAGGATCCGTCCAAGGCCCGCAGCTCGAAGCCACGGCCGCGGCCGCCCTCCAGGCAGCCTCAACCCTCGCAGGCCTCGCCAACGCGGCGCCGGCGCCGACCGGCCCCAACCCGATGCTCGTCGTCCCGTCGACGCCTCTGCGGCCGCCCGTGGGCGTGCAGGAAATCGGCAACATGGGCAACGGCAACTATCTGACGCTCGTCTCGCAGCTCGACTGGCGCCTGTTCAGCTCGAAGGCCGACGCCGACGCTCTGCTCGCCGTGCTTGCGTCGCAGCTCGGGATCTCGGCGACCGTGATCGAGGACGGCGAGGAAGGGTCGCGCTTTGAATTCGCCGACGCGCAGTCTGGTCCGCGCGTTTACGCGATCATCGGCACCGACTCGCAGGGGAATTTCTTCTACGAAGTGGCCGGCGACATTCTCGCGCGGCGCCAGCGGCCCGACTTAGGCGTCGACCAGGGCGCACCCTACAAGCCCGGCGACGTTCTCACCATGTCGCTCGAAGTCGGCTACGGCTACGCCGAATTCTTCTGGAAGAAGTGATGCGCGCCGCGGTGCTGTTCCTTGCGATCGCGGTCTCGGCGATCGCGCAGAAATGCGACGCCTCGCTGTGGCAGCACGTCTACCACCCCGAGCGCCTTCAGGTGCTGAAAAAGTGCGTCGTCGTGACGGGCGTCATCGTTCACTCGAAGGAAGAGAAAGACGGCGACCGTCACATCCAACTGAAGCTCGATCCGCAGTTCTCAGACATGCTCAACGCGCGCAACAAGGCCGCGCAGGGCGGGAACCTGGTGATCGAGCCGATCTGCGTCGGCGCCGTCACGCAGTCCGACGCGGTCACCGCGTGCAAGGGCTTCCATAGCAAAATTGTGATACCCAAGCCTGGCCAGCGCGTGCGCGTGACCGGCTCTTTCGTGCTCGACATCGAGAACCCTGGACACGGTTGGCAGGAAATTCATCCGGTAACATCGATCGAGGTGATCCCATGAAACTCATCCTGCTTGCAGCTTTCGCGGCGCTCGGGGTCGCGCAGACGCGTCTCGAAGTCGCGCCTCAATGCCCTGGCACGAATCAGATCATCGTAATCATCGCTTTCCAGGCGGGCGGAATCACGGTTCCTCTGCCGATCTGCGTCGCACTCGACCCGGCCAGTTTTTCGCTCCAGACTCAGGTCAGCGCCAACGTCGCGACCGGGACGCTGTCCGTCAAGCCGACAGCCGGCGCGACGACGCCGGCGTTTGTAGACGGAGAGATTCCGTCGGGTGCGATCGATGGCACGAATGTGGCCTTCACTCTTGCCGCGGCTCCGAATCCGGCGGGTTCACTGCACTTCTTTCGCAACGGGTTAAGGCTCAGTCCTGGTTCTGATTTCACCCTCGCGGGCGCCGCCGTGACGTTCCTTCCTGGTGCGGCTCCACAGCCAGGCGACATCCTGCGAGTCGACTACCGCAAATGATCGCGCGCGCCATCTTGTGGCTCTGCCTCGCGGCGAGCTCCGGCTACGCGCAGACCCAGGTCCGGCCGGATCAGATCCGCAACACCAGCCAGGTGTCGCTGCGCGTGCTCTACCTGCAAAACCAGACCGACCTGACTTCCTCGCCCTGGATCGCTTTCGGGCCTCCCGGAACGCAGACGCGCGTCTCCGGCTCGCAGCTGAACCTGGTCCCGGTGCTGACCCCGGATGGAACGCTGGGCGCCATCTTCACGGCCGCGATCACGAATCGCCTCGGGTGCGACGCGGCCTGGTGCTCGCACCAACCCGCCGAGCCGCTGCTCTACTGGCCCAACGACCCGACGCAACCGCCTCCCGATTCGACTTTCGGAAACTGCTGGCACATCACCCAGCTCTGGCGCGGCTCCTGGTTCCCGACCGATTACTGGGCCTGCGATTGGTAGGATTGATACTGGTCGCGCGAGCTGCCAGCTGGAGCGAATTGGGTTGCCCCCCGATAAATTCGGCAGCAGCTCGCGGACTTTCCCCTGCGACGTGGCGACTACCTGAGCATGGGCCTCGTCCGCAACCTGAAGCTCTTCCGCGCTGTTGAGCGTTTCAAACACGACGCCCGCATCGACAAGGGAGATATGAAAAAACTGATCCCGTCCTTCGTCACGCTTTCGCTGACCGCGATCTCGCTGTTCAGCCCGGCAATCCAGGGAGCCGTCTCGACGCACCCGACGCTCGCTCTCATCCTCGGCGGCGTCTACGCGATCGCGAAGGGCCTGGCGCCCTCGCCTCTCACCAAGTAAGCAATGCCGCGCAAGCAGGCGCACGCGAACGCCGACGCGTTCCTCGCCGCGTATCGGCTCACAGGCTCAATCACCGAGGCGGCCGCGGCCGCGCAGATTGATCGACGTCTGCATTACCGGTGGCTCAAGATCTCGGCGGCCTACAAGACGCGATTCGACCAGGCCAAGAGAGAGGCCGGCGAGATGTTGAAGGACATCGCGGTCAGGCGCTGCCGCGAGGGCACGCTAAAGCCGGTGTACTACCAGGGCGTGCAGGTCGGCTGGGAAACGGTCTACGACAGCGGCCTGATGCAGTTTTTGCTTCGCGGCATGCTGCCCGAGGAATTTGGCCGCAAAGTCGAATTGACCGGAAAGGATGGCGGCCCGGTCGAACTGTCGATCGCCGAAACCATCCGCCGGCGCAGAGCCGAGCGCATCGGCGCCAAGGAGAATGAAAGTGCGAAAACTGACTGACCACATCGTCGAAGGCGACTCGGCGAACCATCAGATCGCTATCGAAGTCTTGGATGAGCCCGGCGCCGGCGGTGCCTGCCATCTTTACGATCTCCGCGGGTTCGACACTGCGAGCAATCTATCGGACCCGTTCAAGCGGCGCTATGGCACATCCGCCGATCACAGCACGGTACTCTTTCAAAACGGTCCGATCCGCGAAGTGGGCGTCAATGGCGTCACGCACGAAGCGCTTCTCGCGATCCTGATCGATCGGATGCGATCGTTCCTGGCAGGCCCGTATTCGTGCCGCGACAACGCGATCGCGCTGACCCACCTCGAAGAGGCCCTGATGTGGCTGCAACGCAGGACGCGTGAGCGCATCAAGCGCGGCGTCGAAGGCACACACCAAAAGTAAGGCAATGCCCTCGCCCGTGGCCGACGAGATGGCCGAGTACTACGAGGATCCGCTCGGTTTCGTGCGCGACTGCTTCCCGTGGGGATCCGGCCCACTCGACGGCGAGACCGGGCCCGACGCCCACCAGACGGAGTTTCTGGAATCGCTCGCCGAGGAAGTCCGAAAGCGCAAATTCAACGGCCGCGATCCGGTGATGCCGATCCTGATGACCGAGGCCTCCGGCCACGGCACGGGCAAGAGCGCGATGGGCGCCTGGCTCGCCTGGTGGATACTCTCGACCAGGCCCGGCTCGATCGGCACGGTGACCGCCGGCACCTACACGCAGCTCGAGTCGCGCACCTGGGCCGCGATCCAGTGGTGGGGACGGCTCTGCTGCACGGCGCACTGGTTCGACATCCAGCAGCACGGCATCTACTCGAAAGAGGATCCCGAAAACTGGAAGCTCGTCGCGCAGTCGTGCAAGGAAGAGAACGCGCAATCGTTTGCCGGCCAGCACGCCCGCACCTCCACCAGCTGGTACCTGTTCGACGAGGCGTCGGAAGTCCCGAACAAGATTTACGAGACGGCCTATGGCGGCTTGACCGACGGCGAGCCGATGATGTTCGCCTGGGGCCAGTGCGTCCGCAACACAGGCGAATTCTACGAGATCAACTTCGGCGCGAAAGCCGCGCGCTGGAACCATCGCCGCGTCGACTCCCGCAACTCGCGTTTCACCAACAAAGAGCTGATCGCGCAGTGGGAAAACGACTACGGCGTCGACTCGGACTATTACCGCGTGCGCGTGCTCGGGTATCCTCCGAGCGCGAGCGAGCTCCAGTACATCGACCGCGAGCGCGTCGACGCCGCGCGCAAGCGAAAGATCACCGACTCGCTGATCGACCCGCTGATCGCGGGCTTTGACGTCTCAGGCGGCGGCCGCAGCTGGAACGTGATCCGGTTCCGGCGAGGCCTCAACATGGCGACGCGGCCGGCGATCCGGATCCCCGGCGAAAAGGATCCCGACAGGAGCCAGCGCGTCGCGATCTGCGCCGAGCTGCTGCGCGACCACCGGCCAGGCCATCGGATCACCGCGATGTTCGTCGATACGGCGTTCGGCGCCCCGATCGTCGCGACGCTGCGCTCGATGGGCTTCACCAACGTCTACGAAGTGGCGTTCGGTGGGAAGTCCTACGACGCGCACTTCGCCAACCTCCGCGCCCACATGTACTCGCAGCTGAAGGACGCCCTGCTGCTGGGAGCGATCCCCGACGAAGAGGAGCTCGCGCAGCAGCTGTGCCTGCCCGGCTACCACATCCGGCCAGGCGGCTCGAAGCTGGTCATCGAGTCGAAGCAGGACATCCAGGAGCGCGGCGAGAAGTCGCCGGACGATGCCGATGCCCTGGCTTTGACGTTTGCGCGGCCCGTGCCGCCTCAGATCGACTACGGCGACGACGACGACCGCGGATCCGGCTCGGAATACGGGTTCATGCGCTGACTGGCGACTCCAAGGGTATGAGCGGACTCGCTAATTTCCTGTTCGGCCGAGGGGCACTGAAAAAGGCCGCCGGATCCACCCCGGAGCCGGCGCCGGCACAGCCCGCCGGCATCGACATCGCGGCCGAGGCTCAGAAGATGGCGGATCGCGCCAAGGGCAACGATGGCGGAATCGGCGCCCGCAGTACGGCCCAGCCGACGCACCCGAACGACGTAGCGCTCAAGGCGCGGACTTCGAAGCTGCCGGCGCAGGCCACGCAGCCGAACGACGTCGGGATGAAGGGAAAGGACGACGACTGATGCCACTCACCCCAGGTAGCTCCCCCGGCGTCATCTCCTCGAACATCAGCGAGATGGTCAACGCCGGCCATCCGAAACGCGTCGCCGTCGCCGCGGCGCTCCATACCGCCGACGTCCACCCGAACGATGTCGGCCTCACCGCGCGCGTCAAAGGCGCTCCGCTGCAGCCGATGCAGCCGAACGACGTCGGCCTCAAGAAAATGGCAGGTCCGAATCTGCGAGGGATGACTCGCACCGAGCTGCACTCGCAGCGGCAGATGCGCGGGAGGATGCCGCGGGCGTGAAGCCGATCTGCAAAACGCGCGGGCACTATTGGATCTCCGTCGCCAAGCGCGACGACGGACTGATCGCCCAGCAGTGCATGAACTGCACGAAAGGCCGCGTGATCGATCCGCGCAGGCCTGCCGGCCACGGCTAAGGGGAAGTACTGATGAAAACCAAAAAGCTGAAGCTCTTCCGCGCCTGGTTCGCCGAGATCGGCGGCGACGGAAACCAGCGCAATCACGAAATCGTGAGCGTCGCGGCCGAGCACCTGGCCGGCGCTACCGCGATCGCCTACGCCGAGTCGAGCGAGACCCGCAAAGTCCTCCGCGTCGAAGCGCAGGGCGGGGAAGTGATCGTCGCGGAGTAACCGATGAGCCTGCAGATCTGCCTCGGCCGAAGTCTCGCCATCCTGCAGCTGTGGCACTACGACGCCGCGGTGGACTCTCGGGTGATTTTCAAGCTCGCTTTGTGTCGCGAGCCAAAGTGGTGGGGCTTCAACTTCGAACATCCCTACGGCGGCGGCCTCATGTGGCACTTCCGATTCGGCAAACACCGGTGGGCTTATGTCTGCCGCGGGCCGCTCGAGAGGGTTTACTAGCCGATGCCCTACGACGTCGACAAGCTCGTCGCAACCGCTCGGGCGCGCCTGGCATCTGCGCGCGCGGCCGAACAGGAGATCCGCGACGAAGCGGCGATCGACAAACGCTTCCTGATCGGCAAGCAGTGGGACGAGAAGGTCAGAAACGAGCGCATCGCCGGCGGCAAAGCCGCGCTGACCATCAACCGGCTCGGCGCCTTCCGCAACCAGGTCGTAAACGACATCCGCCAGAACAACCCGCAGGCGCGCGTCTCACCGCGGCGCGACGGGACCAAGGAAACCGCGGAAGTCTATGAAGGCCTGATCCGCGCGATCCAGTACGACTCCGACTCGCAGATCGCTTTCACCGAGGCCGCGAAATACGCGATCGGATCGAGCTACGGCGTGTTCCAGCTCGTCGCCGAGCTGGTCGACGAGGAAACCGGCGAGCACGATCTCAAAATCGAACCGGTCTACGATCCGGACACCGTGTTTTTCGATAACCACGCGATGAAGCCCGACCGGAGCGATTCGCGCTGGGCGATGAAGCTCGTCCCGATGAGCCGGATCGAATTCATGGAGCGGTGGCCCAACGCGGAGGCGACCGGCCAGAACTTCGCAAGCGGCGAAACCGAGTGGATGGATCCGCGCGGCGATGGCGCTCACGTTCTCGTCGCGGAGTACTTCTGCATCGAAGAGGCCGGCAGCTCGAACGTCGCGCTCGGCGCCGATCTCGAAGGCGAGGACGCCAAACCGGCGCGCAAGCGCAAGGAAAAGGGCAAAGAGCTCGTCAAGCACATCATCAATGGCGTCGAGGAGCTCGAGCCGCCCACGCTGCTGCCTGGCACGCGCGTGCCGCTGTTCCCGGTCTACGGCGATGAAATGTGGGTCGACGGCAAGCGCAACATCGGCTCGCTGATCCGCGACTCGCGCGACCTGAACGTTCTCTACAACTGGGAATCGACCAACGAAGCCGAAACGCTGGCGATGAACAGCAAAAACCCGTATCTCGCGACGCCGGCGATGATCCAGGGCCACGAAAAAGAGTGGAAGCAGATGAACACGACGAACCGCAACTACGTCCTATTCAATCCGGATCCGCTCATTCAGGGCGGCAAGCCCTTCCGCGACTGGGCCGAGCCGCCGATCGCGGCCATCTCCCAGGCTAAGGCGCAGACCGCCAACGAAATGCGCGACGTGATCGGCCTGCACGATCCGTCGCTCGGAAAGCAGCAGTACGCGGGCCAAAGCGGCCGCGCGATCGCGCAGCTTCGAAGTGAAGGCGACCTCGCCACCTACCACTACACCGACAACCTGTCGCGGGCGATTCGCTCCATGTGTCACTGCCTGCTCGAGTGGATCCCGTGGTACTACGACACCGAGCGCGAAATCGTGATCCTCGGCGAGGATCTGGCCGAGAAGATCGTGCGCGTGAACACCGAGCAGCCGCACACAGACGAAGAGACCGGCAAGACCTATCACCACCAGCTGGGCGTCGGGAAGTATTCCGTGGTGGTCAAGATCGGGCCGAGCTACGACACCGAGCGCGAAGAAGAAGACGCCTTCTGGGAAGCGACGGTCAAGGCGGCGCCCGAGCTGATGATGGTTTTCGGCGATCAGTATTTCGCGCACAAGGACGTCGCCGGCGCCGACATCGCGGCCGACCGGATGAAGCGGTTCATCGCGATGAAGACGCCAGGCCTGATCGAGGACGACAAGGGTGCGAGCGTTCCGCCCCAGGTCCAGGCGCAGATGGCCCAGATGCAGCAGCAGCTGCAGCAGCTGCAGCAGCAACTTCAGCAGGCGATGCTGGTCATCAAAACGAAGCAGATCGAGTCGCAGGGCCGCGTCCAGGTCGAGCAGATCAAGCAGCACGGCACGCTGATGAAGGCCGCGCTCGAAACGCAGACTGCGGCGCATTCCGACGTCCTGGCGCATAAGCGCGACATGGTCAAGATGCTCCTCTCCGAGCTGATGGACGCGGCCGAGCACATGGGCCAGATGGATCACGAACACGCCCTCATCGACCACCAGGCGGCCGTGGCGCCGCCGCCGATGGCGCCGGCAGCCGGCGACCAGGGAGCACCTCAGCAATGAAACGCCTGATTCCTCTCGCCCTACTCGCGCTGGTCGCTTTCGCGCCGGCTCGCGACAAGAAAGACGTCGAGCGCATCGCCCAGCTCGAGCACCAGGTCGCCGAGCTCAAGCAGGGCCAGGACGCGATCGACGCCGGCGCGCGCGATGCGTTCGAGCGGGTCCAGACGATCATCCTCCACCTGATCGAGGCCGCCCAGGACGCCGACGAGCGGATTTCACGGCTCGAGCACATGAACAAGGCCGAGTAGTCGGGCATAATATGCGTGTGAACCGGCGCGGCTTTCTCGGGATCCTCGGCGGCGCGATCGCCGGCGCCGCGATCGCGACTCCAGCCGTCCGAACACTCCACCAGTTCGGGGTGCAGTTCGAGATCGAGACCTTTGCGGAATTTCAGCGGCTCTACATCCAGCCGGCCGTGGAGAAGCTCGCGGCGCAGATCGATCGCGCGCTTCTGGATGGCTACGCGACTTACTTCCGCCTCGGACCATCGGACGAGTTTGAATCCGAGGTGATGGATCGCAACCTTCACGCAGCCCTGGCTCCGTTCCCCGAAGCTCGCTATCGGCAGGAATGGGATCCAACACGCCGCACGCATGTCGGCATGATCGACATCGGAATCGCAGCCTAAACAGCATCATCCCGCGAGTGGCGACTATCTGAGTGCCAGCACGCCGGGAAGCGGCTTTCTAGAAAGGGCCGTCCGGATTGCCTGGTGCCGGGAGGCGATTTTGCCTCTACTTCGAAACGGCATCCGGTGATCCCGACGGCCTTTTCGTTTCCCGGGCCTGGTGATTTTCTTGGAGGCCCTTTCGGGAAACCATGCCTGAACCCGCTGTCGCTGAACCGCAAGCACCAAAGACTGAGACGTATGCCGATTTCAAAACCGGATTCGACAAACCCGCGTCGGCCGCTGCCGATGTCCAGCCCAATGCTCACGGAGTAAACGATCCGCAGGGCTCTGACCCTTCCGCGCCCGCCGGCGATCCGGCTGCGGCACAACCTGGCGACGGTTCGGACCCGTCTTTGAAGCAGGACAAAGTTGAGAAGCGCAAGCAGCAGATCCAGCGGGATATCGATCAACAGGTCGCCCGCAGGGAAGCCGCCAAGCGCGAAGCGGATGCGGAAGAGGAGCGTCTGCGAAAACTCAAAGGCGGAAGCCCGTCGCCCAAAGAATCTGCGCCGGAAGGCGCTGCCCCGAAACCCTTCGACGGAACCGACCCGAGCGATCCCGAGCCCACACAAGACCAATTCACGGACTACCAGCAGTGGCTGGATGCCCGCGCCGGCTGGATCGGACGCAAAGAGTTTCGCAAGCTCGAACACAGAAAAACGCAGAAGGCCGCCGAGGAAGCTCAGGCGCGCTCTCGCGAGGAAGCACAGCGCGGCTATAAGGCCGCCGTGACCGACTTCGAGACGCGCAGCAGCGAGTACGCGGCCGAGCACGATGATTATCCCGACCTGGTCGCCAAGTTCAAGGAGACGAAAATCTCTCCCGAAACCCAGGCGTTCCTGCTGTGGGGATGCCAAGGTGAGGAAGGCCCGGCGATGCTCCACCGGCTTATGAAAGAGCCGGACAAGCTGAAGGAGATCGACGGCCAGAAAACGCCGATTCTGCGGTTCGACGCGCTCTACAAGTTTAAGTACGAATCCCGCATCGCTGAGCTCGAAGCAGAGCTCGCGCAAGCTCGACAGACGCCTGCTGCACCGAAAAAAAGTTCAGCCCCGCCAGCGGGGACGAATTTACGCGGTGGAGGCAACCCTCCGGTGATCGATGAATCTGCCGGCTATACAGCCTGGAAGAAGAAATCCTTCGACCCGAAGCACGCAGCGTAAAGGACTCTCTGATCGAGCGGGCTCGCTATAGGAGCGGGCTCGATGCCCAACAATTTACTCTCAACGCAAAAGATCCTCTACCGGGGTCTGGCGCGGCTTTCCAACATGCTCGAGATCTGGCCGAACCTGTACGACGGGTACAGCAAGGAATTCGGGCAGCCTGGCGCGAAAGTCGGCCGCACGGTCGAAGTGAAAAAACCGCAGCGTTTCGTCGGCGTCGACGGCGCGCTGTTTCAACCGGAACCCCTCGACAATCTGGTCACGCCCGTGAGCGTCACGCAGCAGTCGGGCGTCCACTTCCAGGCCGACACGATGGAAGACTACATGTCCATCGAGGACTGGGACGAGAACTATATCAAGCCCGCGGCCGAGCGCCTCGCCAACAAGCTCGATTTCGCGGCAGCGCAGTACATGGCGCAGCGGACCTGGAACCTGGTCGGCACCTACGGCACCACGCCCACGGGAACGACCGCCTTCAAGCAGTACCTGCTCGCGGCGAAGAAGCTGAAGCAGAATCTGGCGCCGAAGGAAGGCCGCTGCATGGTCATCAACTCCGACGCGTCGACTGAAGTCGTCGACGCCTTGAAGGGGCAGTTCAATCCGCAGGCGACCATCTCGAAGATGTTCCAGCGGAACCGCATCGGCAAAGACACCGGCGGCATGGACTGGTACGAGACGGAAAACCTGGCCTCGCTCACTGCGGGCGCCCAGGCCGGAACTCCTGTGATCAACGGAGCCAATCAGACCGGCACCGGCGGAAACAACGGCACGATGCAGCTGATCCTCAACGGCTTCACCGCGGCCACCACCGTGAAGCAGGGCGACGTCTTCACCATCGGATCTGGCGCGACCCTCGTCACGATGACGAACGCCGGCAACTACCAGTCGACTCCGGTAGCCCAGCAGTTCGTGGTCGAAGCCGACGGCACCGCCGACGGAGCGGGCAATCTGACGCTGACCATCTCGCCGGCGATCACGCCGAGCGGCCAGTATCAGAACGTCAACCAGGTCGGTGCGAACGGCGCCTCGATTAACTTCCAGTCGCTTGCCTCGACCGCCTCGACGCAGTACCTGTGCTTCCACGAGACCGCCTACACCGTCGTTTCGGTGCCTGGAAAGGTCCCCGGCGGAACCGACATGGCGTACCAGGAGCGGGATCCCGAGACCGGGATTTATCTGCGCTTCATTCGTGACTTCGACACCGACACCGACATCTGGAAGTGTCGCTTCGACGTCTACTGGGGAATTTCACCGCTGTATCGCGAGCACGCGTGCCGCGTGGCGGGAGCTTAACAAACCCGGTCGAGGCCCGGTTCTCGGACCGGGCCACTTCCGAGAAAAGGAAACAAACGAAAATGACCAAACTTCGCTCGATTCTCTTCTTGCTGGGCCTGCCCATCGTGGCTCTCGCCCAGTCCAACACGCTCACGACCACCACGCTGAGCGCCGCGATCGCGCAGCCCACCGCGTCGACGCCTCCGGCGCAGTACATCACCGTGGCCTCGGCCACCGGCATCAACGTGCCTTCCATCACCAACGGAACGCAGGGGACGATGCTGTTTGTCGACCGCGAAGCGATCCGCGTGATCGCCCAGGTCGGATCGACGACCACCTTCCAGGTGCTCCGAGGCCAGAACGGCACTCGAGCCGTGGGCCACATCTCCGGCGCCTCCGTGCTGATCGGAAACCCGCAATGGTTCAAGCAGTCGGATCCGCTCGGCACGTGCGCGATCGGGACCGAGTACAGCTCGCCGTGGATCAACACACTCACCGGCGGCATCTGGGTCTGCTCGAACAACCAATACGTGCTCGCCAACCAGTCGGTTTTCATCCCGCCTTCGGCGTGCTGGATGACCCCGACCACCACGGCATTCACGACCGGCCCGGCTCTCACGCGGACCGGAGCTGGCTCTCAGGTGCTCTCGGGAACGACCAACACCACGGCCGGCACGATCGCTGTTAACTGCTCGCTCGCCGACATTCAGCTCGGCTTTGCGCCGTCCTTCGGCGTGATGCTCCAGGCTGTCTCGCTTCTCTATGGCGTGCAGACCACGGCGCTTTCCTCGATCGCGACTGCGATCGTCGACGGCATTACCTACCCCGCCTCCACCGCGGCCGGCGCGGCGGCTGGAGCGACCGTGGCGGCGATCGGCGGCACGCTCACGGTGACCCCGACCACGCTGCAGCTGGCGACCACGACGGCGGGCCAGTGCTACGACGAGAAGGTCTCCTTCGGTACTCCGTTCTACCTGAACTCGGACACCTTCCAGCCGACGCTTGAGCAGGTGTTCACCACCGCGGGCACCAGCGCGACCACCCTGCAGGTGTGCGGCGTGATTCTTTACTTCGGTTTGAATCCGCCCGAAATTCTCCCGGTTCCTTAACCCTCAGGCGGCCCTCAGCTCACCAAGCTGGGGACCGCCCACTTTTCGCATGGACAAGACGGTCCAACAGTACGCGCGCGACACGATGCGGATCTGCGGGCAGATGCAGAGGCCCGGCCGCGGAGTCTCGCCCGAGCAGCTCGAAGAGGTGACGTTCTTTTTGAACCAGCTGCTCGACTCCTGGAACACCATGCGAAACAAGATTTTCCAGGTGGCAGCCGCCATCTACACGCTGAGCCCGAACCTGCAGTACTACCTCATCGGCCCGAGCGCAGCGCCGACGGTGATCGGCGGCATTTCCTACGGCGCATTCAACGCCGCGCGGCCGCTGAAGATCAGCTTCGCGCAGCTGATCTACCAGACGGCGCCGCAAGAGCTCAACCTCGACCTCGAGATCATCGACACCAACCAGCAGGCGAACATCCGCGTCCCTGGCATTTTCTCGATCCCGCTCGAGCTCTACTACGACAACGGCTACTCGCAGGCCGTCCCGACGGGCGTCGCGTCGATCTTCCTGTACCCAGGCCCGCAGCTCGGCTACCAGCTGAGGCTCTACACCTGGCAGGCTCTCAATTCCGCGCTGAACTCGTCCGACACGCTTTTCGTGCCGCCTGGCTACGCTCGCGCGCTGACCTACAACCTGGCTCTCGAGCTGCCGGCGGATTACCGCAAAGAGCTCACCGATCGCGAATTCGAAAAGATCGAGCGCACGGCTCAGGAAAGCCGCAACTCGATCGAGAGTCTAAACGCGCCCTGCGAGGAAGCCGTCGTCGACGTGCCCACCTCTCAGCGCACCGGCCGCAGCCGGTTCAACTGGCTGTCGCCACTCGGATAAGGAGATTTGTTTATGGCCGACCTCGAACCCAAGGAAGTACACGAAGCACGGATCAACGAGAAAAAGGCGCGCAACATCGAGCGCGCGAAAGCTCACTCCGGGCACCAGATCCACAACCAGCCGGGCATGCCGCACGAAAAGCTCCAGCATCGCCTGACGAACGTCGACCACAAGGAAGAGGAGTAACTCC
>Ga0209168_10000428_pt1 | contig 41935 bp, 33 predicted proteins | sample Coa_R1_FD_187156 | JGI IMG/M metagenome (GOLD analysis project Ga0209168, IMG submission 187156) | Surface soil microbial communities from Centralia Pennsylvania, which are recovering from an underground coalmine fire - Coalmine... | ecosystem: Environmental > Terrestrial > Soil > Unclassified ...
CGGAACTTCGCACCCAGGGTGTGTCACAAGTTTTGTGGCCATATAGTTTTGTTTGTGAATTTGATCGAAGTCTTCGGGCACCTGTGAATGTGGGATGAACCGCCGATAATTCCGCTTACGATGGCAGACTAGGTGGTAGTTGCAGCACGGGAAACTGCCGTTTCGCCGGAAGCGACCGGAACTTCTTGCGGGGATGGTTGTGCCGCGGGAGCCGGTTCGGTCAGTTCGAGCCGCTTGCCGGCGCCGGTCACGGCGTAGCCCTGTCCGCAGCTCTCGCAGTGGGCGTGGCCGTCGGAGATCTGGAGGCGAGCGCCGCAGCGGCACATCCAGCCGATTTGCCGCGCTGGCGAGCCGACGACCAGGGCGAATGGCACGACGTCCCGGGTGACGACGGCGCCCGCGCCGACGAAGGCATATTCGCCGATGGTCACGCCGCAAACCACGGTGGAATTCGCGCCCAGGGACGCGCCGCGGCGCACCAGCGTCCTCTTATATTCATTCTTGCGATTGATGAAGCTGCGCGGATTGGTGACGTTGGTAAAGACCATGGACGGCCCGCAAAACACGTCATCCTCGAGTTCCACGCCGGTGTACAGCGACACGTTGTTCTGAATCTTTACGTTGTTTCCGATGCGCACGCCTGAGGCCACGTGGACGTTTTGCCCCATGTTGCAATTCTCGCCGATCACGCAATTGCGCATGACGTGCGAATAGTGCCAGATGTGCGTTCCCGCGCCCACCTGGCACGGCTGGTCGACTCGAGCCGTGGCATCGACGTAGTAACTTGGTTTCGATTCTTCCAGTTGTTGCACTTCGCCGTGATTTTTGAGCGAACGCTCGCTGGCGTTCAATATGCGCAGGACGCGCACGCCGTTGTTTCCGTCCGTGCTGGGCGTCTGGCGTGTGGAGATGCATTCGAGGAAATGGAGGCACTCGAGGCGCAGCGGTTCCTGCGCCGGAAGCGGAACGACTTGCCCTTCGGAACGCTTGGCGATCGGATGGCGGTCGAGCCATTCGATTTTGTGCGGGTACAGGACCAGCTTGCGGTCCGTCTGCATGTCATCGAAGACCGCCATCTGGCGGTCGCCCACCACCACCAGTTTCTGTTCCTTAAAGGGATGCAGCCAACTCACGAAGATGTGCGCGGTGACGCCGCTGGCGAAATTGCAACTGGTGAGGGTGACATCGGCCACGTTGGTGTTGAGGTAGTTGCCGCCGTGCGCGGCGACCGATGTGGGATCTTCTCCCAGCAGGTTGAGAATCGCGGAAATATCGTGCGGAGCGAAACTCCAGAGAATGTTTTCCTCGGTTCGCAGTTTTCCGAAGTTCAAGCGCGAGGAATAAATGTACTGGACCTTGCCGAGGGCTCCCTCGCGAATCAGCGATTTCAGTTTCTGGATCGCCGGATGATATTGCAGCAGGTGCCCGACCATCAGGATGCGGCCGTTCTTTTGCGCCAGGCGGACCAGTTCCTCCGCGTGTTCCACGTGGAGGGCCAGCGGCTTTTCGACGAACACGTCCTTGCCGGATTCGAGCGCGCGCTTCGCCAGCGTGTAATGCTGCACGGCCGGCGCGGCGATCACCACGCCCTCGATGTCCTGGCGCTGAAACAGCTCCTCGTAGGAATCGCAAATGTCCACACCCTGGTATTCGTTTTGCAATTGCTCCAGGGTCTGGCGATCCACGTCACAGATGACGCGTAGTCTTCCGAGCTGGTGGAAGTTGCGGACCAGGTTCTTGCCCCAGTACCCGCAACCGACAACGGCAACTGCAATGTGATCATTCATGATTCCCGTTCCCCCTGTTGGTCTGAACGTGCGATTTATAAAAGTCGGCAATCGTGCGCACCACCCGTTCCTGATCGTCGGCCGGCAATTCCGGATAAATCGGCAGGGCAAGAGAATCGGCGCAGGCCCGCTCAGAGTGCGGCATCGAGCCCTGCTCATAGCCGAGATGGGAAAACGCCGGCTGCAGGTGCAATGGCTCCGGATAGTAGACGGCGGTGGGCACGCCCTGTTCCTGCATGTATTTGCGGAGGGCGTCGCGATGCCGGGACCGGATCACGTATTGATTGAAGACATGGCCGCAGGACGATGGAGTCTTGGGAACGGTGATGACGTCTGAAAGGTTGTAATGTTCGAAGAGCCGGGCATACAGTTCCGCGTGCTCTCTGCGGGCTCGCGTCCACGCGTCGAGATAGCGGATTTTGACGCGCAGGATGGCCGCCTGCAGTGCATCGAGCCGGCTGTTCATGCCGATAATTTCCGAGTGGTATTTCTGGCGCGTGCCGTGGGCCCGCAGCAAAGTCAGGCGGTCGGCCATATCGCGATCCCGCGCCGTCACCATGCCGCCGTCGCCCGCGCATCCCAGATTCTTGGATGGAAAGAAACTGAAGCAGCCGAAGTCGCCGATGCTGCCCACCTTTTGCCCGTAGTAGGTTGCGCCGATGGCCTGCGCGGCGTCTTCAATCACGGCCAGGGAATGTTTCAGCGCTATTTTTGAAATGGGATGCATCGCGGCGGAGAGTCCGAACAAGTGCACGGGAATGATGGCGCGCGTCTTGTCGGTGATGGCTTGTTCGATGAGGTCAGGATTGATATTGAACGTTTCCGGATCGATGTCCACGAACACGGGCTTGGCTCCCGTTCGGGCGATCGATCCCGCCGTGGCTACGAACGTGAACGGCGTGGTGATCACTTCGTCGTTAGGTCCTAGCTCCTGCGTGCATAGCGCCAGATAGAGCGCGTCCGTGCCCGAAGCGCAACCTACTGCGAACGGCGACTCGACGTAGGCCGCCGCCTCTTTTTCAAAGACTTCCACCTGTTGCCCGAGGATGAATTGCTGGCTTTCGAGAACCGATTCGACCGCCAGAAGAATTTCATGGCGAATCGTCGCGAACTGCGCCTGCAGATCGAAAAAGGAAAGTGCAGGCTTGGTGGTGCGTGCAACAGTGGAAGTCGCTTCCATGTTTGTATTTTTCTCCTTGGTAGGTGCAGCGGAATGAATTTATGAGGCTAGAAAATCAAAGCATATCCAGCGACGTTCGAGGCTGCCTGAGCGCCAATGTCCCCCAACCGTCGCGCGCCGGCTTTCAGGCCGCTTTGCGGAACAAACAGGATGTCGTTGGCTTCCAGAACCTGATCCTGTTCCTTGCCGCGCATCACTTTTTTCAGATCGATGGGAATTTCCTGGCGTTCGGCCGAGCTGCTGGACTGGCGAATAATGATGGTTTTGCCCAGGGCGGCTACCGGTGTCGGCCCTTCGGCCATGGCCACCGCCTGCAGGACGGTCATTTCCGAGCGGCGATCCTGCACCGCGAAAGCTCCGGGGCGGGTGACAGAACCGACCACGAAGACAACCGGGGCGGTGCCCACCGTCACTACGTCTCCGGCGTGAACGCCGACATTCACCGCTGGATCTTTCGCCGAGAGCAGATTGGTCACATTCAACGTGGTGTTCGCTGAAGGATTGGAGCCGCCATTGCTGCTCGCTCCGTTGGACGGACTATTCGATGGGCCTTGATGCGAGATGGTCAGCGAATTTCCTGCGTTCGGCGCGAGTCCGCCTGCCAGCGAGATCAAGTCCATCACACTGGTGGGCTTTTCGATCGGATAGACACCCGGGCGCATGACCGCTCCCAGAATGGAAACGTTCTGCGTCACTTCGCGAAGGATCAAGACGCTAACAGAGGGATCGCGGAGAATCTTTTCTTGTTTCAAGGCGTCGCTCAACCGGTTGGCCAGCTGAAACGTTGTGGCGCCGGCCGCGGGAACCGGCTTCTGAAGAAGAGAAACCTTGACGTTGCCGTCCTGGTCGACCTGGTACCGGCCGGAAATATCGTCCTCATCGTTCACATGCACATCGAGGACGTCACCAACTCCGATCTGGTAGCCACCGTAGACGACCGGAGTCGGATTGTCAGGCGATCGGCTCGGAGGATTCATCGTGCCGCGGTTTTGCGAGTTCACCTGGGCAGCGGCGGAGATCGCGGTGGCCAGGACAAAGGCCGCCAGAGTCATTAGTATTCGGGAATTTCTTGGCATTGCACCCTCCATTGCGCCGAATTTCCGGCGGGCACTGATCGGTTCAAATGCGGCTGGGTGGCGCGCTTCAGAAGTGCACAATTACTTCGTCGCGTAGGCGCCGTAGTCTTTCACGCCATAGCTGTAGTACTCGTCCTTCAAATCGACGCCGTTGAGAACCACGCCCAAAACGGTGGCTTTCAGATCCTCAAGAATTTCGAGACTGAACATCACCGCTCCGCGTGTGGTGGAGTCGCATCGCGCGACGAGAATGGAAGCATCCGCCATGGTGGACAGCCACCGCCCTTCCGAGAACGGAATGACCGGCGGAGAATCCAGCACGATGTAGTCGAACTTCTTGCGCAATTCGCTGATGAGGTCAGTCATGCGCGCTGACGTCAGACCTTCGAGAGAATTGGGCGCGCGATTGCCAACGCCGACCACCGTGAGGTTGGGCACTTCCGCCAGCGGCTTTAGCGCGTCCTCAAGGGAAGCCGCGCGGTTGGTTAAAAGATCCTGTAGTCCGAGTCGCAGAGTGAGGCCAAAAGACGAAGTGATCGAAGGATGGCGGAAATCGCCGTCGATGAGGCACGTCGTTCCGTGGCGCGAAAGCGCCAGCGCCAGATTGGTTGCCACCGTCGTCTTGCCTTCTCCCGGCAGCGCGGAGGTGATCAGAATCGTTTGCACCGGCTTGCAGTCTGGGGAAGGTATGCGGATGCTGGTTTCCAGGTTGCGAATCGCTTCCGCTTCGGGCGAGTTGGGATTCTCGGTCAGAAACTTCAATCCATTGGTGCGAATCGACGCCATCGATTTGGCGGCGATCATTCGTGTCGGCTTGCGCGCGGAAAGTCCGGCCTTGGGCCCGGGAATGGCGATCTGTGGAACGAGGGCCAGTGTCGGCAGGCCGGACCATCTCCGGAAATCCTCGGCCGAGGAGATTTTGTCGTTCATTTGCTCGGAGGCAAACGCGAGAACCACTCCTCCAAAAATCCCGAAAATCGCGCCAACGCCGAGAATCCGGAAGCGGTGCGGCCCGTCCGGTTTGACTGGAGCCCGCGCTTCATCCAGAACGCGTACGTTGCTGGAGCTAAGTGAGCCGGACAAAGCCATCTCCTTTGTTCGGGAGGAGAGCGTGGTGTAGAGATTGGCCGTTGAGTCAGCCTCACGTTTCAAAGCATCGTATTGCACGACGTCCGCGTTCGAACGGTCGAGGTCACCCTTCATGCCGTTAAGCGTGTTTCGAATTAATTGTTCGCGGTTTTGCGCGGAGGCATAGGCCGATTCAATCTGGCTGGCGATCCGCCCGCGCTCGGTGTTTAGCTGCTTGTTAATTTCCTCGGACTCCGCTTCCAGCTTCTTTACTTGTGGATTGTTTTCTCCGTACACGCCCAGGGCCTGGGCGAGTTGCGCGCGGCTGTCCACAAGCCGCGAGGTGAGTCCCTGAATCAGGACGTTGTCCCGCATCTGGGGAAGGGAGTCGACGTTCCCGGAATTAATCTGCTTCATGTAGGATTCAAATTGCAGGCGGTCGCCCATGGCTTGCGTCAGTTGCTGGTTCAATTCGGACACGCGCGTCGCGATCGGATTTCCGGACGCCGCGCTCACAGGACCGCTCGTTCCGTCATTGGCCACCGGCGCAACGGAACCCAACTCAGCCCCCTCGTGCTTCTTCTGGAATTCCAGCAGCGCGTCGGTGGATTGTTTGACGGAATTCTGCAGCTCATTCAGGCGCGGGGAAATGGACTGCGCCGCGCGCATGGTTGCTTCGTACCTGCTCTGGTAGGTCTTATCCAGATATTGGTTCACCGTGGTGTTGACGATGTCCGCCGCCAGCTTGGGATCGTTGCTTTCATACTGAATTTCCACGAGCTGGCTGCCCTTTACCTGCCCCACGGTCATGCCGCGGTGAAAAATATTCAAGAGCTTGTCGGTGTCGCGCTGGCCAGTGGTCTTGCCGCTCGGCGCGAGCAATCCCGAAACCCAAACGACGGCCTTTTCAAACAAACTCTGTTTCATGAAGGTGGGATTCTGGTCGAGATGAAGCTGGTCGATCACGCTCAACACCAGACCATCGCTGTTGAGGATTTCGGTCTGGGTGTCCAGGTAACCGGGATTGAGGGCGGCGCTCGTCGATGCGGCGGGATTCAGCGTGAGGGTGTCGCCGCCGGGCGGCTCGACGTCCAGAACGGCGCGGGCGGTGTACGTATTCGCCATGGAAAAGACCAACAGCCCGAGGGCCAATTCGATGAGCACGGCGAAGGCCAGCGAAACTTTCCAGTGTTTGCGAAGAATGCGAAACCCTTGCCGCCACAAGGCCCCGTCGTTCACTTCGATTTCGCGCCGGTTAAACGAATACGGAGCGGCCGTGTATCTTTCCTTTGCCAGCGGGGCGCGCGAGTTGTACGGCGCCAGGCTTCGATCGATCATTTTGTTATAAGCGGACATTTCCATCTCCAATTCAGCGAGAGGTTGAATATATTTATTCGATCGCAGGGCCGATGGGGGTTTCCGGCTGGTTGGCTGGAACGGAAGTCAAGTCAGGTTGCAAAGACCCAAGAAGGATGGCGCTGGCGGCAAGTCCGCAACCAACGGCGATGCCGGTAATCCAGTCCTCGGCAATGCCGCGCGCGCACAACCAGCCGGCGAACGCCAGGCCCGCGGTGATTCCCATCGACAGTCGCAACACACCTTCCACGGTCCATCCACGCTGCAGCAGGATGTCGTAGAAATGGCGGCGGTCTCCAGTAAAAAGTCTCTGACGCGCGCGGGCGCGCCGAAGAATGGCCAGGATTGCATCCGCAATCGGAATGCTCAGGAAAATCAGAGGAACCACAATTCCGCGCGGGCTGGAATGGTCGCGAACCCAGTTCAAGGAAAGAAACGCCAGGACGATGCCAATCAGCGTGCTGCCCGAATCGCCCATGAACATCTTCGCCGGCGGAGCATTCACGGCCAGGACTCCGGCGCAAGCTCCCAGCAGGCTCGCCGAGACCGCGATTTCCAGAAGGTTCCCGTCGATAGCTGCAATCAATAAAAAGCCGATACAGATAATTACAGCGGTACCCGCCGCCAGTCCGTCCATCCCGTCGAGGAGATTCAGGGCATTCACGACGAAGGCGACAAACAGGCAAGTCGCCGCAAGATCCAGGAAGGGAGAGCTGAACCATTCCAGCCGCCAGCCGGCCAGCCAAACGGCGGCGCCGGCGCCGATCTGCACGACGAAACGGAATATCGCCGGGAGGCCCTTGAGATCGTCGATCACGCCAACGGCCCAGACGCCGGCGAAAACCAGAAGCGGAATCGACGTCGTTTCCCGGGAGGACACGCAAAAAATCGCGTAGCCGCACAGCAGTCCGGCGAACATGGCGATACCGCCGAGGCGCGGAACCGAGCCGCGATGAATCTTGAGCGGACCTGTAGCGTCGTAGAGATGAAAGCGATGCGCCAGTCGGTTCACCAGGGGCAGGGTCGCGAGGCAGATCAACAATGCCACGACGCCCGGAAGATATTTTGTGAACATAAGGGGCTACGTCTCCAACAATCTCGTGGAAACGATAAGGGCGGGTTCGGAAGTTTGCGACTCCTGCTTGGGTGGCTCCAGGGCTTCCTTGATGGCATCGCGGACGAACTTGATCTCCGTTTCGGTGAGCCGTGTGTGGAAGGGAAGCGCCAGGCATTCGTCCGCGGCCTGATCGGTGTAGGGAAGCGCCGGGATACTATCCGGCAGGCACTTTTGAAAGAACGGTTGCTGGTGAATGGGCGTGAAGTAAATTTGCGAGGCGATGCCCTTCTCGCGAAGAACCTCGCGCACGCGGTCACGCAACGAATCGGGAGACACCGAACGAAACCGGACAACGTAAACGAACCAGCTGCGCTTCGATCGTGAATCGTTCTCCAGCAGTTGCAGTTGCGTCAAGCCGGCAAGCTCCCGGGAATAGAGACGCGCCACTTCCGCGCGCGACGCAAGGATTTCGTCGATGCGCTCCAATTGCGCCAGGCCCAGTGCCGCGTGGAGTTCGCTCAGCCGGTAGTTGTAGCCGAGCCGGACGTGACGCAGCCACGCGCCGTCGGTGTCGCGGCCCTGATTGCGCATGCTGCGGCATAGTTCCGCGATTTGCGGGTCGTTGGTCGTGATCATTCCGCCTTCGCCGGTGGTCATTTGCTTGTTGGGGTAGAACGCGAAAACCCCGGCGTCGCCGAATGTTCCGGCGCGCTGGCCGTCATATTCGGCGCCCAGCGCTTCGCACGCGTCCTCAATTACCGGCAGTCCGTACTCCCGGGCAATTTGCATCAGCTCGCCCATCGGACACGGCAATCCAAAGATGTGCACGGGCATTACAGCTTTCACCACCCTGCCGCTGCGCCGGTCGACCAGTGTGCCGTCCGCCGCGCGGCTGCAGTGCTCCTTCAGGAAATTCCTAACCGCAGCGGGATCGAGGTTGAGTGTATTCGGATCGATATCCACGAGAACAGGCAGCGCGCCTTCGTAAAGGAAGCAGCTGACGGAAGCGACGAAACTGAACGACGAAGTGATCACCTCGTCGTTCGCGCCGATTCCCAGCGCGCGAACGCAGAGATGAAGTCCGGAGGTTCCGCTATTGACGGCAATCGCGTGCCGCGTCCCGACGTAGGAAGCGAACCGCTTCTCGAATCTTTCCAGCCACGGCCCCATGCTCAATTGATTGGAGCGCATGACGCTGTTCACATAATCCACTTCGCGTTCGCCGATATCTGGTGCAGACAGTGGGATATTCATCAGCTGATCACCGCGAATTTCTCTTCGGGAACGGCCGCCGGAGCGGGATCGATTCCGGAGCGCTGCAGGGCAAATGTCGGAACGACTTCATCGAGGAACTCCAGCAAACCGGCCTGATCGTGCGTGACCAGCAGTTCCTGCATTCGTTGGACTGCGGGAAGAATCTCGATTGCCAGCGGATTCGAGCCGGAGAGCCGGAAGACATGTTGATTCGGGGTGGCTTGCGGAACCTCCCAATCCTCCCAAAGCTCCTCGCTCACTTTTTCACCCTCTTTGAGGCCGACGAATTGAATCGGCAGATCTTCCCCGGGAACCACGCCGGCAAAAAGAGTGAGCGCGCGGGCCAGTTCGTAGATGTTCACCGGCTCGCCCATGTTGAAAATAAAAGTCTCTCCGCCGCTGCCGATGGACGCGGCGCAAAGGATCAGCGATACCGCTTCGGGAATGCTCATGAAGTATCGCGTGGCATGGGGGTCTGTAATTCGGATCGGCTGGCCCTTCTTGATCTGTTCGGAGAAAATTCGCAGGACGCTTCCGGTGCTTCCGGCCACGTTGCCGAAGCGCACGCTCATGTAACGCAAGCCGTGGCGCTGCGCGATGTCCTTTACCAAAAGCTCGGCCAGTTTTTTGGACAGCCCCATGAAGCATCGCGGGTTCACAGACTTGTCCGTCGAAACGTTCACAAACGTTTGAACTCCCGCTTCCACGGCCGCCATCAGAACGTTTCGGGTGCCGATAACGTTATTCCGGATGGCCTGGTCGGGGTGGAGTTCCATCATGCCAACATGCTTGTAGGCGGCGGCATGGAAGACGAATTCGGGCTCCTCCCGCAGAAGCGCCTCGCGCAGGCTGTGGCTGTCGGTGACGTCCGCGAGAATCGGCACAATGTCCAGCGTAGGGAAGGATTCACCGAGGCCCATGTGGCAGTAGAAGAGGCTGTTCTCGGATTTGTCGATCAGGATCAGGCGTTTCGGCGCGGCTGCGGCGATCTGCCGGCACAGTTCGGACCCGATGGAGCCGCCCGCTCCGGTAACCAGCACCACTTTCCCGCCCACCAGGCTGGTGGCCAGCGTGTGGTCGGGCACAAAGCGGTCCCGCTGCAGAGCTTCCTCGATCGATACCGCGCGGAGATCGCGCGTGGAGGCGCGATGCGTCAGCAGGTCGTCCAGGCTGGGAAGCGTTCGCACTGGAACCCCGCATTTCAGGCACGTCGCGAGTATTCGCTGGCGCTGGCTTTGTGTTGCGCTCGGAATGCAGATCAGCACTTCGGAACCCTGATAGGTGAACAGGACGTCGGAGAGTTTCGCCAGGCCTCCAGCCACCGGAACGCCGCAGATCAGCGTTCCCTTTTTCGCGGGGTCATCATCGACGAGGGCTACCGGCGTGATTCCCGAGTGCGGCGTGTCCAGCAATTCCTTCAGGACTGAAGCGCCCGCATCGCCGGCCCCGATAATCACCACGCGGCGCGCATTGGCGCCCGCTCGCGCGGGAAGCTCGGAAGTGTAGTTATAGATGCGCGCGCCGAAATGAAAAGCGGAGAGCAACAGAAACAGGATGATGGCATCTCCGATGAACAATCGGCCGGGAAGAAAAACGCCGTCACGGACCTTGAGGATCAGTGAAATGGCGTACAGCGCCAGGCTGCTGGTTCCAACCGACTGGCCGATGGCGATCACGTCCGCCAACCCGGCATGCCGGAAGGAACGGTCACAGACTCCAAAGAACTGGAAGGCGATGCCGCGGAGCGTCAGGGCCAGGGGAAGAAAAATCAGCGCCAACTCCACAGGCAAGTAGCCAGAAGTCGAGGAAGTAAAAAAGGAAGACGCGGCCAGGAACGAAAGAGCCGTGAGCGCCAGTTCGGCAACGCACACCAGGATGCCGCGCCCATTCCAGCGAGTTTCGATAAACCAGTGGCCGAGGCGCTGCGGCCAGGGCCTCGCCAGCGAGCCGGAAGAATCGGAAGAAAAATTCGTAAGCACTTCACTGCTCTGTTGGATCATTTCCCACCTTCGATGAATGTCAAACATTGGGGATAACAGATAAAAAAACTTCAGAGGCCATCCACTTGATAACCTTCGAGGCGAATCGAAACGGACCGGTGAATCAGGTCGACGGAGACGATCAAACTGTCGTCATTCGCGACGCGAATCAGGATGCCTTCGAGCCCTTGCAGCGCTCCGTTTTGGATTCGTACACGTTGGCCGAGGGTGAGGTAGGGGTGCGGGCGGCACTCGATTTGCGCATGCATCAGGGAACGAACCGCTTCAATCTGTTGCGCGGGAATCGGAGTCGCCTGATTGTTGGGGCCGACGAATCCGAGAACTCCTCTGGCTTGAAAAACGCGAACACGGGACGGAGTGGCAGTCGAGGTGCGAACGAAAACATATCCGGGGAAGAGTGGGAGATCGAGGATCTTTTTGCGGTCGCTCCAGGCACGGACCTGCGAGCATAGCGGCAGAAACGATTCGATGCCGGAGGCGTCCAGTTGCCGGGTCACGGCCTTTTCGTGCCGTGGCCGGGTCCGGACCGCGAACCACTCCAGGGGCAGGAGCGGCCCCACCAAACCCGTTTCCGCGTAATTTAGGTTATGAATTTGCATTTCGGAACAGAGCTTCGCCCTTCTAAGTCCCAAACCCTGATTCTTAAAAACAAAGGGCGCGATTTAGACGATGGGATTCACAAGGTGAACAAAAGTAGGGTGGGGCATCACCCTCAAACGGCCCCACTCAGTGCGCGAGCCCCCCATCAATCTTCGACTCCTAAGAGACCACATATACTTGTGACCATTAAATCGGGTGAAAGTAGTATTCATTCGCCAGAAGTCCCGTACCGAAATGGAGCATGCACCGGAGTGATATTCGCGGCGCCTCTCGAAGCAATTAAGCTCTTGCCGGTGAACAGTATTCACGCTGCGGAAGGCGCCGCGGGCGGTGCCCGCAGCGTTCCTAAGAATCAATACAGGTTTTAACGGAGATCAACGCCGGCATACGGAAGTGCGAAGCGCAATAAAACGAAGCGATGAAAGAATGGGGCTGCAGAAATGTGCGCAGAAATTGTTCTAGTGAGATCTCGCCCCGGCAGCGCCCGGGTGCTTCGAGTGCAAAGACTCCTCGATTTGCTCCAGCGTCCGGCCTTTCGTCTCGGGCACGAAATAAAAAGAGAACAATCCCGCTGCGATCGTGCAAATGCCATACACCCAGAACGTCAGGCTCGGTCCAAGCTTGTCGACCAGCGTCAGGAACGTCAGAGTGATCAGAAGATTCGCGCCCCAGTTAAAAGTGGCGGCGACGCCTTCCGCGGAGTTGCGAATCTTCAGCGGATAAATTTCCGCGATCAGCAGCCAGAAGATTGGGCCGAGGCTGATGGCGAACGATCCGACGTAAGCCATCATGCTGATGACCGCCAGCCAGGCCATTCCGGTTGACTGGTGCGAAACGCGGAAGACATAGCCCAGCAGGAAGAGCGTGATGGCCATTCCCGCGATTCCCGTCAGCAGCAGCGGCCGCCGGCCTTTCCGGTCAATCAGCCACATGGACACGATGGTCATCAGGACGTTCACCGCGCCGATTCCGGCAGTCGCTAGAATGGCGCCGGACGCGGACGAAATTCCCGCAGTCTGAATGATCAGGGGAGCGTAATAGATCACTGTGTTGATCCCGGTAATCTGCTGGAAAATCGCCAGGCCAATGCCCACCACCAGAGCGGGCCGCACGGACGCCTTGAGCAGGTCCGAAAGACTTCCGCTCTCCGGCGATTTCGTGACCGACAATTCGATTTCGCGAAGCTCGGCGTCAACGTCGGCTGCCCCGCGAATCCGGGACAACATCCGGCTGGCGCCTTCGCGATCGCCGCGCCGCAAGAGCCATCGCGGGCTTTCCGGCAGGAAAATCATGCCGCCGCCAAAAATGGCCGCAGGGACAACGGCCAGGCCAAACATCCAGCGCCAGCCCTGGATTCCCGCAAACGCGTAATCCACCAGATAAGCGAGAAGAATTCCCACGGTGATCGCCAACTGGAAGAGGGAAACCTGCCAGCCCCGGGCATCGGCCGGGGCCACTTCGGAGATGTAGACGGGCACGCCGCTGGACGAGAGTCCGATTCCGAAACCGACGATGATGCGTCCCACGGCGAGAATCATCGCGGACGTGGCCATGGCGCATAGAATCGCGCCCAGCGCAAAAATAATCGCGGTAGCGATCAGCAGTCTGCGCCGGCCGAACAAGTCCGCCAGCCGCCCGCCGATCAACGCGCCAATCGCCGCGCCCGCCAGAACGCCGCTGACGATCACTTCGAGCGCGAACGTGGAAAGAGCGAACTCGCTGCGGAAGAACAATTCGGCGCCGGATATGACGCCGGTGTCGTAACCGAACAGGAGCCCGCCGAGCGCCGCGAAGATTGCGGCGAGATAAACAAAACCACGATTGGCGGAATGGACCGACCCCGCGCTGCTTTGTAAATCCGCTTCTGAGCTCATGGCGCCGACCTCTCTTGGAAAAAGTCGAACCTGGGTGGAAAGCCGATTCACATCGCTGGGAACCCCATCTTACCGTCTATTTTGGAATTTTGCTCAAGAAGGAATCCGCATCGGGCGATTCATGCAACAGTTCGAGGAACACGGCGTTGGTCCAGCCAAAGCCAGTGACGTTCTGCGCGTAGCCTTCAACAACGCTGGTCTCCGACGAGCGCGTCACGACGTTATATTTTTCACGAATGGTATGGTCCCGCCGGAAATTCTCGAGCACCGTGGAGAGGAATTTCCCGCTGATGCGATCGGCCTCAGCCGAGTAGCCGTAGCGCCGCAATCCCTCCACCGCCAGCAACTGGACCGGCGCCCATCCATATGGAAAATCCCACTGCGCCTGGCTTTCGGTGCGGCTCATGGCCAGCCCGCCGGGCTGCTCGAATATTTTCAGGTTGCGAGCGACCGCCGCGGCTTCCTCCTTGGACGCCAGTCCCGCCCAGAGCGGGTAAAATGTTGTCGCATATTCATATCGAGAGCGTGTGGAAGTTACGGTATTGAAATCAAAAAACAGGCCGCGATCCGCATCCCAGAAGAATTGGACGATTCGTTTTTGGCGCTCGGCAGCCTTGCCGCTCCAGTCCCTGGCATTTTCCGGATGGTGAAGCAGTTCGCTCATCCGCTGCAGGTCTGTTTCAGTTTTGTAAAGCAAGCTGTTCAGGCAGACCGGAGCAAAATGGTGCGTGGCAGCGCCGAACGGTCCAAAGCGGAGGCTTACATCGAATCCGGATTCGCGCATGCTGCGGTCGCCCTTGTAAAAATCACGGGGCAGGGCGACCCAGGAGGTGGGTGAACATTCCGAAGCCGCGAGGTCGGCCGGGTCAGGTTTGCAAGTGAACTGCGGGAAGCGAGCTCCGAGCGCCGCGCTCGCTTCCTTGTTCCCGTTGCCATGAACAAGATAGGACTGGTAGGCGGGGCCAGCGGTAAGGAAAAAGTACGCGGCCTCGCGATAATAGTGGCTGGGATCGCCCATGATTTCCGGTACTGGACCGTCGCCGTGATCAAAGTAGCGTGACAGGCCAGTATTTCCCGCTAGGTGCGGATTGGCGACCCACTGCTGGTAATCGCGCACCGCGAAAGGGTAGGCACGTTCGAGCCACGGCAGATCGGCTTTGCCGTCGGCCGCTTCAGCGTCGTAAACGGCCAGAATCATGGACGTCAGAAAGGGAGGCTGCGAGCGCGTCAGGTAGTACGTGCGATTGGCGTTTAACACTCCTCCATAGTGCTCGATCTCAAAAAAGAAATTCTCCACCATTCCCTTGGCCAGTTCGATGCGGTGCTCGCGCAGCAGCCCGCGAATGATGAAATAGCTGTCCCACCCATACATTTCGTTGAATTGCCCGCCCGGCACGACATAGGGATGTTCCAGGTACAGCAGCCCTTCATTTTGTATCGTGGCGGGATCGATCTGCCCGGGTCCGGTAATTTTCTTTGGCAAGTGTTCGACGCGGACGCGGCAATGATTCTGCAGTTCCGCGACGGCGGGCGGAATCGCCATACCCGCGGGAAGATACAAGAAAGCCTCGCCGCCCGTCTTGGTGTCCTCCAGGCTATCGCAGCGATTCATCGTGCGCGTCAACGTATCCCAGCCGCCGGATATGTAGCCCAGGATATCGGCCGCCGGATTCGCCGCGCCATTTGAAGCACTACCGGACTGGGCGGCAGCGGAATTGGAAGCCGGAATCGTCGACATCAACAGGACCCCCTGGGCCAGCGCGGAACAGAGCTTGCGAAAATTGCGGGTAGTGAGAAACATGTTCCGCCTCGACCGGCTGCCGGAGATGCTTGTCCTATCGAAACCGGTATCCGGCATTGAGCTCGCATCGGTAAAATCTGGCGCGGTCCTTGGATACGCTGACGTTGCAGTCGGCCCAACTCAAGATGGGAATCGGTCCCAGCGGGAACACGATATTTTCCCCGTTCAATTCGGCTTCCACGCTCGGCCCCTCCGCCGTCGGCGGCAGCGTAAAATTCAGCGAAGTTCCCAGAATGATCGGATAGGTCATTCGCACCAGGTCCGAAATCTGCGGACGAAACACTTCCGCCTGAAACAGGAACGTCGTGGTGTCCGACCAGTTCCGCACCGAGACCTTTATGTAGCGGCCCCCCTGGGAGAAGCCGTCATACTCGATTCTCGTGAAAGGGCAGGGACCTGCAATACAGGAAACTCTGGCATTTCGGAAAACACTTCCCTCGCCCGCATCCAGCGATTCGGAGTTAATGGCCGCCTTCCACAGGCCATCAGGCGAGCAAGGCGCGCTATTTTGGCAGGGTACGTTGCCCACGTTCTGTACCTGGAAGGTTTTTACTCCGGTACCGATGTTTTCCTGAGTGGTGGTTTCCGTCGCATAGCGGATACGGACGTTGGCCACGGCGATGGGAGGATGGTCGAGGGGAACGGCCGAAGCATCGGTGTCTCTGTGGATCGGCACGAGATGGATGATGGTCAGCTTGTCGCTGACCAGTTCGGTGAGATCCACCGGCACATAGTCAGGATGCAAGAAACGCAGCGTGACGGATTCACTCTGGCCCACGCCGCGGAGCAGCGGAAGCGAAAAATAACCCATGAAATTGGACTTGGTGCTGGTGCTCGCCAGGCCATTGGCCTCGCTGATTTCCACGTCCATGATCGGCGCCTGCTTGATGGGATCGGCGTCCTGTTTGATGACCGCGCCTTTCAAGACGATCGGCCGCAGCTGGTAATTGCGAAAAAACGAGAGCCCAAGAAACACGGCCGCGACGCTCGCCACCACGGCAACAATGATCCAAAGAACTGCCTTCCGACCCTGCAACATCGCGTCACCTGAAGAGCCTGAAGAGTTGGATGCCCCCTACCGCATGATGGTGCCCCAATCTCGCGCGCGGTTCTAGTGCAAATGTTGATGTTGCGGAAACGACAAGTGTTTTTGCGGATTGTCAGGCGTCAATTGAATTCAACTAAGTCTATAATCGGTGCGATGCGTGGCTGGGGTCACCACGGCAGGATCTGGAATCGTCGCGAAGTGTTGCAGGGGCTGGCCAGCACGGCGGCGCTTGCTCCGTTTGCCCGGTGGAGTGCGCTTTCTCCGAGCCAGAATTCCGCCGAGCACTCCGGGCGAGGCGTCCCGGCCGCCCCGGCGAACACGCTTTCCGAACAGGATGACGCGTTTCTTCAGGAACTGGAAGCCGCCAATTTTCGTTATTTTTGGGAGCAAACCAATCCGGACACCGGCATCGTCCGGGACCGCTGCAACGTTCGCACCCAGGACAAAAGCGATTTGGGAAGCATCGCCGCCACCGGCTTTGGGCTGACCGCCATCTGCATCGGTGAAAAGCGAGGGTTTATCTCCCATGCCGACGCGCGGGAGCGCGTGTTAAACACGCTGCGCTTTCACTGGAAGAAACTGCCTAATCATCGCGGCTTTTTCTATCACTGGGCGAATATCAATACCGGCGAGCGGCTGTGGGATTCGGAAGTCTCTTCGATTGACACGGCCATTCTCCTTTGCGGAATTCTCTGTTGCCGCCAACATTTCGAGCACTCCGAAATCAGCATGCTGGCCTCCGAGATTTTCAACCGCGTGGATTGGGGCTGGCTGTCGGAAGACACTTCACTGCTCCCGCACGGCTGGCGGCCGGAGAGCGGCTTCTTGCAATACCGCTGGGACAATTACAGCGAGATGATGATGATGTACCTGCTGGGTTTGGGGTCGGAAACGCATCCGCTGCCCGCCACCAGTTGGGACGCCTGGAAGCGAACGACGTTCGAGTATGACGGTATTCGCTACATCGGTTCCTTCGCTCCGCTCTTCGTGCACCAGTATTCTCAGGCCTGGTTCGATTTTCGCGGCAAGCATGACAAGTACACCGACTATTTCCATAATTCGGTTGTCGCCACCGACGTCCATCGCCGCTTCTGCATCGATCTTGCCGGCCAATTCCCGGACTACAGCGACGATCTGTGGGGCATCACGGCGTCCGATTCCGTTCGTGGATATGTGGTGTGGGGCGGGCCGCCGCTCACCGGTCCGATCGATGGAACGGTAGTCCCGTGTGCTGCCGGCGGTTCGCTGCCGTTCCTTCAGGACCCGGCGATGCGCGTGCTACGCACGATGAAGGAGCGGTACGGCGGGGCCTGGTGCCAGTACGGATTTGTGGACGCGTTCAATCCACTGACAAATTGGTACGACCGCGACGTCATTGGAATCGATACCGGCATCACCATGGCCATGGTTGAAAATGCCCGCACCGGCTTCGTCTGGGAAACCTTCATGAAAAATCCGGAGGCGCGGCGCGGCATGTTGCGCGCCGGGTTCGAGTCTTCTCCCACACTGGAATTACAGGACAAGAACCCGGCCGCTTATCCCGCCGCTGCCGCACACATCGATCAGAAGAAGGTCTGAGGGAGAAGTTTAGCGAAACTCGATCACCGCCAAACCCTGCGGCGGCAAATCGATCGTGAGTTGGTGGTGTTGAACGTGGATTCTCTCGGGCGCGGGCAGGATCGCCGCCTTGCGCAGCGATTCGATCTGGGTTTGCGTGGGGAACGCCGGCTTGCCCATGGCCGCGTACGCGGCGGTTGACGATCCATGCGTGGAGTCGAGACGGTAGATCGTGGCACGGTCCGCGGCGCCGGTTCCGGTTAAATCGATCGTCACTCGCTTATTCGTTCCGGGTTCCTCCGGCAAGAACAAATTCCACACGGCCATCACGATGGTGCCGTCTTCGCGCCGAGTCACCAGTGCGGATCGCGAATCCATGGCGATCCTGGTGGTCCCGAGGCCGTGCAGTAACTTGAAGGCGTTGAATGACGGCTTGGGGATGCCATCCTCGGCGATCAAGCCGAAGCCGCCGTAGAACGGCTCCTTCACCACACCCTGCTCTTCAAACACGTCCGAGAACGCCCAGTAGGCCAGCATGTTGACCAATCCATCGCACTCTCCAATGGTGCTCGCGAGCCACGGGCCCATAAAATTCGCGTCAGTGACATCCGGCTCGTTCTTGTAGCTGGCGTTGTACTCGCTCCAGATGATCGGCAGATCCTTGCGCGGCGACGCCGCCACTTGATCGTGAACCTTGCGAATCGCGCGGCACACCATCTCGTTTCGCGAAATCTTTTCGTCCGTGCCGAACACATCCTGGCTCAAATCGTTGGCGTAAACGTGGCTGGAAACAAAATCAACAGGGACGTTATTATCCACGGCGTGGCGAATAAAGCGATCGACCCAGGCGGCCTGGGCCGTCGCCGGGCCGCCGACACGCAGCCGCTGGTCGACTTGCTTCAACGTCCGCGCCGTCGAGTCGTAGAGCTGATAATACGTCTGGTCCTTGGGCTGGCCGGCCCAGAAGTCGAGATTCGGTTCGTTCCACACTTCAAAATACCACTGGGAAACTTCATCAATGCCGTAGCGCTCGATCAAGTGGCGCGCGAAATGGGAAATCAAGTCGTTCCACTTGTTCCAGTCTTTCGGCGGCGACACGATGGGCTTATACCAGAACGATTGAAACGTCGGCGGCGTGGCAGCCAGCTTCTGCGGCATGAAGCTTAATTCCACGAATGGCCGGACATGATTTTCCAGCAGCCCGTCATAGATCTGGTCGATGTAGGAAAAATTGTAGACCGTCTTTCCGGCCGAATCCTCATCGTACAATCCGACTTCGTCGTGAAAAATCGCGTGGAAGCGGATGTACTTGAATCCCGTAGCCTCCTCGACCGCGCGGAGATCGCGGCGGTAACTGTCGCGCAGCGACAGGATGGCTCGCCCCGACCCGAACATCTGCTCCCAGTAATGAGGAAAGGGGTGGCTGGGAGCCTGAAGATTGACTTCAATTTTTTCTTCAGGCGCCTGCGCGCGAACAAATGCGGGTTGGAGAAAGGAGAAGGTAAACAGCAGGATTAAAACGGACCGGAAAGGGAAGGCGGCCTTTCGCTTAACGACGTTCAAGGGTCGGAACTCCGATGCTCATTGACCGCGTGATTAAGCTACCAGCTTAACGCCGATTCCGATTTTTTGGGAATCAACGGTAGTGCGCCGCCTGCAATTCGAACATCTCCGCGTACGAGCCGCCGCTGCTGAGCAGTTGGTTGTGCGCGCCCTGCTCGGCAATCCTACCGTTTTCGAGCACCAGAATGCGGTCAGACATGCGCACGGTGGAGAAGCGGTGCGAAATCAGGACCGACATCTTGCCCTTGGTCAAGTCGGCGAAACGTTGGAAGACTTCATGCTCGGCGCGCGCATCCAGAGCGGCGGTCGGCTCGTCGAGGATCAGCAGTTGCGCGTCGCGCAAGTAAGCGCGGGCCAGGGCGATTTTCTGCCATTCGCCGCCGGAAAGGTCGACGCCGCCCTCAAACCGGCAGCCCAGCATCTGGTCGTAATTGTGGGGCAGCTTGTGAACGACGCTCTCCGCCAGGCTCTTGAACGCCGCGGCGCGGATTCGGAAGGCGTTGTTGCGCTCCTCGATGCGGCCCGTGGCGATGTTGTCGCCCACGGTCATGTCGTAGCGGACGAAATCCTGGAAGATGACGCCGATATTCTTCCACAGATCTTCCAGGTCGTATTCGCGCAGATCGATGCCGTCGAGAAGAATCTGCCCCTCGGTCGGATCGTACATGCGGGTGAGCAGTTTCACGATGGTCGTCTTGCCGTGTCCATTCGCGCCAACCAGCGCGATGCGTTCGCCCGGCTCGAGGCGGAAGTTGACGTCTTCCAGTACGGCCTTGTTCTTTCGTGGATAGCAGAACGAAACATCGCGGAATTCAAATCCTTCGCGGATCGGCCGCGGCCCAGGCAGCGCGTTGGGCTTCGAGTAGATGGTCGGCTGCACCTTGAAGAACTCGATCATGTCTGTCAGGAACAGGGCGTGGTCGGCGATGTGTGAGAACGTGGCAAAGACCGCTTGAATATTGGTGCTCGCTCCGGCAATCGCTCCCGCCAGAAACGTCAGCGTGCCCAGGGTCAGGACGCCGGTGATGGTCAGATAGATTCCATAAGCATAGGTTCCGTAGTAGCCCACGGTACCGAGAAGCGCCAGCAAAGATCCGAAAACGAGCTTTCGCCCGGCCAGTTCCACATTCTCGCGATGGATGTCATGTGAAATGGAGGCGTAGCGATCGGCGAAGAATGGCCCGAGCCCAAAGAGTTTCTGTTCTTTCGCGGTTTCCTTGCTGGTGCCCAGGATGCGCAAATAGTCCAATTCGCGCCGGCGGGGCGTCTGGTTGACGCTGAGCGAATATCCAAGGAACGCGAACTTGGTCTCGGCCAGGAATTCCGGAACCACGCAAACAATCAGTGCCAGCAGAATCCAGGGAGAGATCGCGCAGATTCCAACCGCCAGGGTGACGGTAGTGATCACTTGCTGCACCAGCACGCCGCTCTCTTGAATCATCCCCACGCGGTCGGCGCCCTGCACGCGCGCGCGCTCCAGGCGGTCGTAAAACTGCGGATCCTCAAAACTGCACAGATCCAGGGTTGCGGCATGGCGCATGATCTTGGTGTTGACGTGGCGCGTGTAACGCTCATTCAAAGCGGTGTCGCAAAAATCGACCAGCCGCGCCAGAATGATCATCAGGCCGGCCATTCCAAACTGCAGCGCAACCAGGCCCCAAAATCCGACCGACAACGGAGTGTGATGCGACGTCACGATATAAATAGCGTCAATAATCCGCCGGGTGACCATGAGCATGCCGACGGGAAGCACCGCGGCTACCAGGCGGCAAAATAGGCTGGCCGACACAATCTTAGGCGCCGATTCCCAGACCATTTGAAAAATCGGCGGGACGTTCTTCAGAGAATTAAAGCGGTCCTGCCAGTCCTTTTTTGGCATCCAGACTGTGTCATGGCTCTTAATGATTTTCTTGAGCTTGGTCATAGGTCGGTCCGATTTCCCGTCTTCGCTGCCGCTCTCCGCCGCCGTGTTGCTCGTTTCCGGGTGATGATTGCTGCTGCTTTCTATCAATAATTTAATTCAACTACCGAGTGGACCCAGAGCACGTGGGCTGCCAATGTTGCGCGCCGGTAAGCTATTGTGGAATCAATAGTTTTGAGAGAGTCACCTTCCCGGCCCACATGACATTCCGCGTCGATCTTGACTTCTTTACACGGAAGCTCTGCCGGCATTCCCCGGTAACCCACTGCCTCCTTTCGGGGCATCCTGAATGTCGCCAGGCGCACAGAGCCGTCCTGCGTAGCGGCCGATCGGGAGCCCGCGGCCCTGCGCGCTGTATCCTGGCGGGCAATCGTTCACGTTGTGGCCAAAGATTTGCAAAGTTCAGGCAGCTCAATTGAGAGGTTTGAAAGTCGCGGCAAGGTTGGAAGCTTTCTGGTCAGAGCGCGGCTTGTTACGCGGTTTCTTTATGTGTGTACTGTTAGGTACAGTATTCAATGAGCGAACAGCGGACACATCCGCGGCATAGCAATCTGTTTAACCCATCCAGCAAGGGATTGCGGAGACCAGTCGCACAAAGCATACAAATTAGCTGGACCGTTTCCTCGGAACTTTCGCGCCTTTCTTGCGCGCCTCGGACAATCCAATGGCGATGGCCTGCTTGCGACTCTTGACCACGCCGCCTTTTCCGCCCTTGCCTGATCGCAGAGTCCCTCGCTTCCTGCGACGCATCGCGCTTTCAACGGTCTTCGCTGCGGAACGCCCATACTTTGGCATCTTTGCCTCCCGATTTTCCGAACGGCCTTTCCCGTGCGAGAATAGCAGCAGAGATTTCAGCAAGGCGATAGTAATCTCCCTGTAAACCGTGGCTCTTAGAAACTGTAGTCGAATCTGGAAAGTGGCGAGATCGCAAATCACTCTTCGGAGCCTCTCAGGTGAATGCTGTATGGAGAAACCGGGAACGCCATGTCTATGATTTGAACGAAATTACCAAGAGTATTTTTGACGAGTGAGGCCGTGCCGCTCCCGCACCCCCGGCGCTGGAGCGCCCGGTCGGAAGACTGGAGCGATGCGAATCCTGGTTGTCGATGATCACGAACTGGTGCGGCGTGGAATTCGCTCCCTGTTGGCGACCGATGCGTCACTTACGCTGTGCGGCGAAGCCGTCGACGGGCTGGACGCCATCGAAAAAACCCGGGCCCTGCACCCTGACATCGTGGTGATGGACGTCAGCATGCCTCGGATGAATGGCCTGGACGCCACGCGCGAAATCAAGCGCATTTTCCCCGAAGTGGAAATCGTAATTGTTACCCAGCATGAAGCCCCGGAATTGCTGCGCCAGGCCATTAACGCGGGAGCCCGCGGCTACGTCGTCAAGTCCGCGATCTCGGCCGATCTTCTGACGGCCATCTCCAATGTGAAGAGCCGCGAGCTTTTCGTCCGAGCTGCGCAACCGGTTTCCGAGAATCGCAACCCCGACCTGCAGGAAATCCTGCAGCGCAGCGCCGCCTACGAACAGGCCCTTCGAGAAAGTGAGGAGCGCTTCCGAACCGCCATGAACAATTTGGCGGAAGGCCTCTACACCCTGGACCTTGAGGGACGTGTGACCTCGGCGAACGCATCCGCGGAGAAATTGTTCGGTTGGACCACCGCGGAATTGCTGGGGAAAAGGATGCACGAAGTCATTCACTTCAAACACCCCGATGGAACTCCGTTTCCCGCGAGCGAGTGCCGCATCCTGACCTCGGTTTTGAGAGAGGGAAGAGAGATCCGTGAATCCGAGGACATTTTCATCCGCAAGGATGGGAGCTTTTTTCCCGTGGTGTTCAGCGCCTCGCCGATGAAAGTCGGCGGCGTTACCAAGGGGCTGGTCATCAGCTTTCGCGACGACACCGAGCGCCGGGAGACGGAAGCGGCTCTGCGCCAAAGTGAGCGAATCTATCGCGGGATTGGCGAGTCCATCGATTTCGGGGTGTGGATCTGCGATGCCGAGGGCCGGAACATTTATGCCAGCCAGTCGTTCCTCGACCTCGTTGGACTCGATCAGAAGCAATGTTCGGAATTCGGATGGACACACGTCCTGCACCCGGATGACGCTCCGTCCGCGCTCGCCGCGTGGCGCGAATGCGTCCGTACCGGCACACCCTGGGAACGCGAGTTGCGTTTTAGCCGGCCGGGCGGCGGTTGGCATCACATCCTGGCTCGCGGCGTGCCGATACGCGATGACGACGGCAAGGTAATTTTCTGGGCGGGGATCAATCTCGACATCCAACACCGCAAAGAGGCCGAATTCGCGCTCGAGAGCCGCATCGCCGAACGCACCGACGAGCTTTTGAAAGCCAGGAACGAGCTGCGCGAGCTTTCCGGGCGTCTTCTCAAGACCCAGGATGAAGAACGGCGCCGTATCGCGCGCGAGTTGCACGACGGGGTCGGGCAACTGCTGGCCGCCATGAATATGAACCTGGCCATTGCTCTGCCGGAAAAATCGAAGGTCAGCGAGGAAGCCCGAAAATCTCTGGACGAAACCGGCACGCTGGTCGAGCAGGCCCTCCGCGATATCCGCACGATGTCCTACCTGCTGCACCCGCCGCTTCTGGATGAAATCGGTTTGGGATCGGCTCTGCAATGGTATGTGAGCGGCTTTTCAGAGCGCAGCAATATCGCGGTCGCCTTGGACTTGACGTCTGATCTGGGTAAGCTGCCGCGCGATGTGGAATTGTCACTCTTCCGAATCGTTCAGGAATGTCTCACCAATATTCACCGCCATTCCGGCAGTTCGACGGCGCGCGTGCGCATTTTCCGCACGCCGGGCGAGATTTGCCTGGAGGTCCGGGATGAAGGAAAGGGAATTCCCGGCGAACTCCGCGACAAGATTTCTTCTGGCGAAGGCTTTGGCCTGGGTATACGCGGAATACGCGAGAGGCTCAGGCAATTTGGCGGGCGGCTGGACCTGCATTCCGACGAGAATGGAACCGTCGTTCTCGCCGCGGTTCCGGACGGTCCGCGAGAAAGCCCCGAGGACGAATCGCAAATCCCGGCCGCGCCACCGTCCGCGGAGGCGCCACCGGAAGCATCCGGCAACGGACCAGATGGTGTGGCCACGATTCTGTGCATTGACGACGAGCCCGCGGGCATGTTCGCGCGCAAGTTGCTGCTGGAATCCGCGGGCCACCGCGTGATCGAAGCGCGTTCCGGAGTTGAAGGAATTCGCCTCTTTAAGTCGCAGAAGGTCGACGCCGTCATTCTGGATTACTGGATGTCCGGAATGAAGGGAACCGAGGTCGCGGGACACCTGAAAGAGTTGAATCCATCGGTTCCCATTATCGTACTGTCCGGGCTGCCGGACTTTCCCGGGGAAACGACCGGAGTGATCGATGAATGGCTTCTGAAAGGGAATCACCGGCCGGAGCATCTCCTGGTAACTGTTAAAGCATTGCTTGAGCGCCGGCCGGCATGATTTGTTTTTGGGCATTCGTTTCGCTCGCAGTACATTCACTTTTCCAAAGCAATCCGGGTAGTTGCATAGTCCGTGTTTTTTAATCGGGGCGTTTGCGGATATTTGGCCGCTGCCGTGGACGGAGACCACTGCGATGAAAGCGTTAGCGACGAGGACGATCGAATTTTGCGGACGCCGTTCAGCCCTGTTTTTCTTCGCGCTGCTGCTCGCTCTGTCTGCGCCGGCGGTCCGCGCCGGCCGTCCGGCGGATGCGCAGGATCAAGGTTCGTTGAAGAAGATGAGCCTGGAACAGCTCGGCAATCTGGAAGTCACCACCGCGTCCAAGTCTCCGGAGCAAATTTGGAAGACGCCCGCCGCAATTTACGTAATCACCCAGGATGACATCCGTCGTTCCGGAGCGGTCTCGATTCCCGACGTTTTGCGCCTGGCGCCGGGCGTCGAAGTCGCGCGCATTGATTCCAACAAATGGTCGGTGGGCATTCGCGGTTTTGGGAGCCGCCTGGCGCGTTCTGTGCTGGTGCTCATCGACGGCCGCAACGTCTATAACACTCTGGAAGCCGGAACGTATTGGGAAGTACAGGACACCGTGCTGGAAGACATCGACCGCATTGAGGTAATCCGCGGCCCGGGCGGCACTGTGTGGGGACCCAACGCAGTGAATGGCGTCATCAACATCATCACCAAAAACAGCAAGGACACGCAGGGTTTTCTGGTCTCCGCCGTTGCAGGGAGCTTGAAGCGGGGAATCGCGAGCGTTCGCTATGGGGGCAGCAACAATAACGGATTGAGCTATCGAATTTACGCCAAGGGTTTTGACCGCGGGTCGGAACATCATTTCGACAATCAAAACTACGACAGCTGGCGAGCGGCGGAGGCCGGGTTTCGTCTGGACTGGACCAGGAGCGCCCGCGACACCTTCACTCTGCAGGGGGACGGCTATGACGAAGGGGCCGGCGAAACCGTAACTCTGACCAACTACACGCCGCCATTTTCTCAAATCGTCACCGGCACGGAACGACTGTCCGGCGGAAATATTCTGGGACGATGGACCCGGGTGTTCCATGAAGGTGACGACCTCCAGTTGCAGGTCTACTATGACCGCACCAATCGCTACGAACCGAATTTCGGCGACGTGCGAAACACTTTCGACGCGGACTTCCTGCGGCGGTCGTACCTGGGAACGCGCAACCAGATCACCTGGGGCCTGGGCGCCCGGTTCAGCGCGGGCCGCGAATTGGCATATTCCTCCGGCCTGTTTTTCGACCCTAGTACGCGAACCGACGATCTTTTTTCAGCGTTTGTCCAAGACAATATTTCCATCGTTCCCGACCGGCTGACGTTTGAGGCCGGCACCAAGATCCTGCACACGGACTTTACCGGCGCCGAACTCGAACCGAGCGGCAGGCTGCTGTGGACTCCAACGGATACCGAGACGTTCTGGGCCGCGGTGACCCATGCGGTTCGCACGCCCGCCGACGTCGAGCGCGACTTTTTTCTTTCCGGATTTCTCGGCAGCGCTCCGAACCCGCAGGGCGGACCTCCGATTCCTTTTTTCGCGCGCTTCAGCGCTAACCGCAATTTCAAGTCCGAAAAACTGAACGGCTACGAATTGGGATTCCGGCGGCTGGTGAAAAAGTCTTTGTACCTCGATTTGGCTGGATTCTTTAATCAATATTACGACCTCTTCAGCGAAGACATCCTCGGATCGCCGATCGTTGAGGGTTCGTTTGAGAACATTTCCGCACCGACACATCTTCTGATCCCCGCGGAGTTTGGGAATGGACTCGAGGGTTCCACCATTGGCGGGGAGATCGCTCCCGAATGGAAGCCCACAAGCTTCTGGACACTGAAAGGATCCTACGCATTCCTGCACATGGTGATTAAGAAAGAGCCGGGCTCACTGGATGTGGGCTCGGGTCCCCAAGTGGCCGGATCGAGTCCTCAGCATCAAGTGACCGCGCAGTCCCAACTGGATCTGCCCAAAAATTTCAGCTTCGATTTCACCTATCGCTTCGTCAGCCGGCTCGCGGCTTTGGGTGTCGGGAGCTATTCGACAGCTGACGCGCGCCTGGCCTGGAATTTGGCGCGCCATTTTGAATTCTCGGTTGTAGGAAGCAACCTGCTGCAGCCCAATCACATTGAGTTTCCAAGCGATCCTGGACCTTCCGTGGGCATTAAACGAAGCGTCTATGGAAAGCTGGTTTGGACCAGCAAGGAAAACTAACGGCTGTGACGACATTTCCCAACCCGGCGTCGCAAGTCCTGCCCGGCCGAATGAAACGGCTGCGGCGGCCGCGTGCAGTTGCGGCTCTAGCCGTTCTGCTGGCAGGATTTGGCGGAGTCGCGCCTGCCGCGTTCGCGCAGCAAAACAAGCCCGGTGAGTATCAGGTCAAAGCCGTCTATCTTTATAATTTCGCTAAATTCATCGACTGGCCGCCCGGCGCGGAAAAGAATAGTCCGTTCACGATTTGTGTTTTGGGCCGCGATCCGTTCGGCTCCGTCCTGGATGAGACCCTGGCGGGAGAGACGGTCGGGAGCCGCAAACCGGTGGCGCGGAGAATCGCCAGCGCCGCGGAGACGAAATGCGAAATCCTCTACATCAGCGCGTCGGAAGCCGGACGCGCAAAACAGGTCCTGGCTTCGATCGACAAGCCCGGCATTCTGACCGTCAGCGACGTGCCCGACTTTACGGCCAACGGCGGCATGATTCAATTCGTGCTGATGGACAACAAGATTCGATTTGAAGTGAACCTGGCCGCCGCGGAAAAAGCCGGGTTGACGGTAAGTTCTCAATTACTCAAGGTAGCGACAGTCGTGAGGAAGGGCGCGTCCGGCCCGAACACCAGCCCGTGACGAATTTCCGCAACTCGCTTTCCAAAAAGCTGACCGCCATGAATATGCTGGTCAGCGGCGGCGCGCTTCTGATCGCGGCCGTGGCGTTCTTCGCCTCGGACCTGATCACATTCCGCGCCAACCTCCTGACCAACACTTCGATTCAGGCGCAGATCATCGGCTCAAACGCGGTCTCTCCGCTCATCTTCAATGACGCGCGATCGGCGGAGACCACCTTATCCGCACTGCGCGCCTCCGAGCACATTACCTACGCGGGAATTTATACGAGTAAAGGCGAGTTCGTCGCCGGGTACTGGCGCGACACCCGGTCGCAGCCGGTGCAGTTGCCCGCGCCCGGCGCCGAGCAGGATCAGTTTTCCTATTTTGGAAAAGGACAGTTTGAGCTGGTGCGAACCATTGTGTTTCAGGATAAGCCCGTGGGCTTTGTCCTGATCCAGTCGGACCTCGGTGCGATCACCGATCGACTGCGAACCTACGGCCTGATCTTGCTGAGTATCGTCACCGCTTCGCTGATCGCCGCGCTGGCTTTGTCGCGGTTGTTTCAGCGGGCCATCTCCCAGCCGATCATGAATCTGGCGGCCGCCGCACGGCTGGTATCGCGCAAGAAGGATTACTCGATTCGCGCCAAGCCGCCCGCCGACCCTGACGAAGTGTCGCTGCTGGTGGCGGCGTTCAACGAAATGCTTCTGGAAATTCAAACGCGGGATTCGGCTCTGCAGGAGAGCGAACTGCAGTTCCGGTCTCTCGCCGATTCCATTCCGCAGATGGCCTGGATGGGCGATTCAACGGGCAGCCTGACCTGGTACAACCAGCGCTGGTACGACTACACCGGAACCACTCCGGAGCAGATGGCCGGATGGGGCTGGCAGTCGGTGCACGATCCCGCCGTTTTGACAGACGTGCTGGCAAAATGGCGAGCGGCGCTCTCGCAGGGGCACGCATTCGAAATGGTTTTCCCTTTGCGCGGCGCGGACGGCACGTTCCGCCAGTTCCTGACTCGGGCGCTGCCGCTTCGCGATTCCAAGGGCCAGGTAGTGCGCTGGTTCGGCACCAACACGGACATCACCGAGCAGCTGCGTTCCGAGGAAGCGCTTCGCCAGACCGAGAAACTCGCGGCCACCGGACGCCTGGCGGCGAGCATCGCCCATGAGATCAACAATCCTCTGGAAGCGGTGACCAACCTGGTTTACCTGGCACGCCGCCAGCCCGCCAACGTGGAAAAATATCTGCAACTGGCCGATCACGAACTGGATCGGATCGCCCAAATTACCAAAAACACCCTGGGTTTTTATCGCGATAGCGTCTCGCCCTCGAGCGTCAATATCTCCGAAGTTCTGGAAGAAGTTCTGGCGCTTTACACGCGAAAGCTGCAGTTCAAGAAGATTTCGCTGGCCTGCGATTTCGGAAAGGACATTGCAATCTTCGGTTATCCAGGCGAGCTCCGCCAGATTTTCGCAAACCTGATTGCCAACGCCATCGAGGCCCTTTCGGAGGAGGGGAATCTTTGCATACGGGCCACCAGGATCGCGTCCGAATTCGGAAACGGCCAGCGCGGCGTGCGCATCACATTCCTCGACAACGGTTCGGGCATTCCTCCGGCCGACCGCAAGAGGATTTTCGAGCCTTTCTTCACCACGAAAAAAGACGTGGGAACCGGCTTGGGCCTGTGGCTGACGCTGGGCCTGGTGGAAAAACATCACGGCTCATTACGATTCCGGAGCAGCGTTCAACCGGGACGCACCTGGACGGCCTTTTCGGTGTTCTTGCCAGAACGTCCGGTCGCCAATTAGAATGTCGTACCATTCGGAGCCAGTCGGAAAGTGGTGACCCAATGATCAAGATGATGCAACCCCCGGCAGTCCCGGTCTTTCCGTTTTTTGGCGGACCGGAAGGGCCTCCCAAATCTGCGAACGATTCGGCAACGAGTCAGGCCGGATACGACGATGGTAAGAAGGTCAAAATTATCGTGATCGACGATGAATCGCTGATCGCCGAAACGGTGGTGGAAATCCTGAACGAAGAGGGATTTGATGCTGTATCCGCATCTTCCGGCCTTTCCGCAATCGAACTGGCCAAGACCGTGCGCCCCGCGATCGTCCTCAGCGACGTCATCATGCCCGGCCTGAATGGGATCGAAACCGGAATCAAGATTAGGGAAACGGTTCCGAATTGCAAGATTATCCTGTTCTCCGGCCAGGCCGCGACGGTGGACTTATTGGAGAAAGCCCGCGAGCGCGGTTATCGTTTTGATGTCCTGGCCAAGCCGATCAAGCCGGAGCATCTGATCAGCGTGATCCGGTCGAATTTGCCGTCGCAGTAAGTGGCAGTTAAGTGAGCGTTGGCAAGTGAGTCGTCGTCCACGAGCAGTTCATCTCCCGCGCGCCTGTCGAACGATATCTACAACTTTCTAGGCGGCCGATATACGGCGAATGCTGTATATTCACTGGCAGTCTGCTGCGCTATAACACCCCGGCGAGTAACGTGCCATTCATCTTGTTGATTTTGCGGGTGGCTGCGAGCGGCGAGCCGGACCGCCGTACCCATCCGCTTCAAAAGTTCAAATTGTCGAAAAGAAAAGGTTCGAGTCAGGAGTAATTGTGGCAAAACGCGCAAAACCCGCTGAAATCGAAATCCCTCTGGACGGCGAACCCCACGCCACCTCGCTGCCCAAGGCCGCAACCGGAATCACCGGGCTGGATGAAATCAGTGGCGGCGGCTTGCCGCGCGGGCGCACGACGATCGTTTGCGGCGGCCCGGGCTGCGGCAAAACCATGCTGGGAATGGAATTCCTGATCCGCGGCGCGCAGCAATTCAACGAACCCGGCGTTCTGGTGGCTTTTGAAGAAACGCCGCAGGAGATGGAGCGCAACGTCCTCTCGCTCGGTTTCGATGTGAAAAAGCTGGTCGACCAAAAAAAGTTATTCCTGGATTACGTTTTCGTCGAGCCCAGCGAGATTCAGGAAACAGGTGACTACGACCTGGAAGGGCTGTTCATCCGGCTGCAGCACGCGGTGGACACCGTGGGCGCCAAGCGCGTCTGCCTCGACACGCTCGAGGCGCTGTTCTCCAGCTTCCGGAATGAAGGCGTGCTGCGCGCGGAGCTGCGCCGCCTGTTTCGCTGGCTGAAGGACCGGCAATTGACCACCGTGATCACCGCTGAAAAGGGTGAAAAAACTCTGACGCGGCACGGCCTGGAGGAATACGTTTCCGATTGCGTGATTCTGCTCGATCACCGCGTTCGCGACCAGATTTCCACCCGGCGTTTACGGATCGTCAAGTATCGCGGCACGAGCCACGGCGCGGATGAATATCCGTTTCTGATCGATGACCACGGAATCTCAGTCTTGCCGGTAACGTCCCTGGAAATGAGCCACCAGGTTTCGACCGAGCGCGTGCCCACGGGCATCGCCGATCTGGACGAGATGCTGGGCGGCAAAGGATTTTATCGCGGGTCGAGCGTGTTGATCAGCGGAACGGCGGGCAGCGGCAAAACGACCATGGCGGCTTCATTTGCCGCGGCCTCCTGCAGCCGGGGCGAACGCTGCCTGTACGTCGGATTTGAGGAATCGGTCGATCAAGTGGCGCGCAATATGATGTCCGTCGGCCTGGACCTCAAGCAATGGAGGGACAAGGGGCTGCTGGTCCACGAAGCCTGGCGTCCCAGCCAGTACGGCATCGAAATGCACCTGTTGCGCATTCACAAGTTGGTCGAGACGGCCCAGCCGAGGCACGTAATCATCGATCCGATCACCAACTTGATCACCGCCAGCGCGCAAAAAGAAGTCTACTTCATGCTCATGCGCTTGATGGACTTTCTCAAGAGCCGGCAAATCACCGCACTTTTTACCAATCTCACCGCCGACAACGAGAAGGTCGAGTCGACCGAAATTGGCATCTCTTCCCTCACCGACACCTGGATCCTTTGCCGGGACATGGAACTCAATGGGGAGCGAAATCGCGGCGTCTATATCCTGAAATCGCGCGGCATGCCGCATTCCAACCAGGTGCGCGAATTCCTCATGAGCCGCGACGGCATTCGTCTGGTGCCGCCCTACATCGGAGCCGGCCAGGTGCTCACGGGATCCTCGCGCGTCGCCCAGGAGGCCAAAGAAAAGGCGGAAGCTCTGGTGCGAAACCAGGAAATTGAGAAGAAGCAGGAAGCGCTCAACAGGAAACGCAGTGTTCTGGAAGCGCAAATCAAGGCGCTTCAGATGGATTTTGGAGCGGAGGAACTGGAATTGGAGCGAATTATCAATCAGCAGAAGACGCGCGAAAATCAGTTGCGGTTGGAGCGCGACGCCATGAATCGCATCCGATCCGGTGATTCGCAACTCAGAATCAAACTGGAAGCTGCCGCGGCCGGAGACGAGGAATGAAAAAGAAGACCAAAGCGAACGGAAAGTCCGCCGGGAATCACGCTCCTGTGCTGCAGTTGCGGTTGTATGTCGCCGGGCAGACGCCCAAGTCGCTTGCGGCCATGTCCAACCTCAAGCGGATTTGCGCGGATCACCTGGAGGGCGCTTACCAGCTGGAAGTGATCGACCTGATCAAGAGTCCCCAATTGGCGCAGGGCGACCAGATCCTGGCCATTCCTACGCTGGTGCGCAACCTTCCCGTGCCGATTCGCAAAATCATTGGAGATTTGTCGAATGTGGACCGCGTGCTCGTCGGATTGGATCTTCGAGGCGCTGAACAGCCTGCAGGAAACAAAACGTCATCGCCTGGCAAGCCGATCGGAGCCAAATTGTGAAGTCTGCGGCAAGCAAGAAGAAATCGCGCGCGGCCAAAAAAAAACCGCGCGGGCGGAAAATGTACTCTCTTCGCCTTTACATCACTGGACAGACGCCGCGCTCGGCGGCCTCTGTCCGAAATCTTCGCGAAGTATGCAACGAATTTCTGGAAGGCCGGTTTGAACTGCAGGTGATCGACCTGTACCAGCGGCCGGAGTTGGCGCGGGAGGCGCAAGTGGTAGCCGCTCCCACACTGATCAAGAAGTTGCCGCTCCCGTTGCGAAGGCTGGTCGGCGACTTGTCGAACAAAAATCAGGTTCTGTTGGGCCTGGATCTCAAGGAGTAGCAATGCGGGCGAAACGACCTGGCAAGTCGGGTAAATCGGCGTCCAGCAACGGTAAGAAAACCGGCCAATCGGCCGCGCTGGAAATCAAGAAATTACGCGCCCAGGTGCAGGAGCTGGAGGAAACTTTTCTGGCCATTCAACGCGGCCAGGTGGACGCCGTCGTCGTGAACGGCGCGCACGGCGATCAGGTCTTCACTCTGCAGGGCGCCGAGCATCCCTACCGCGTGCTGGTCGAAACGATGAATGAGGGCGCCGCAACCCTGGATGAAAGCGGCGTGATCCTCTACGCCAATACCAGCTTCGCCGCCATTTTCGGCGTTCCGCTGGAGCATATCATCGGAACCCCGCTGCAGACGCATCTCAGCCCGCCCGATCATGCAAAATTGAAAGCGCTGATCGAGAATGGACTGCGAGGGGAATCGCGTGGGGAAGTGAGCCTGGACACATCTGAAGGCCAGCGGCGGCTCGTGCGACTGTCGCTCAGTCCCGTGCATGACCTGGGCATGCGCACCATCTGCGTGGTCGCCACGGACATGACCGAACTTTCCGGCGCCAATGAGGCTCTCCGGGCCAACGAGGAAACGCTGCGCAATCTTTCCGGCCGCCTGCTGCGCTTGCAGGATGACGAGCGCCGCCGGATTTCCCGCGACCTGCACGACGTCACCGGTCAAAAGCTGGCTCTCCTCTCGATGGATCTTTCCAGCGCCGCCAAGCACAAAGAAATCGCCAAAAATGAAGACCTGAATCGCCTGCTTCTGGAGTCCATCGCTCTATCGAACGACGTGAACAAGGAAATTCGCACCCTGTCCTACCTGCTGCATCCCCCGCTGCTCGACGAACTCGGTTTGTCATCGGCCGTGGAATGGTTTGCGCAAGGTTTTGAAAATCGCACCGGCATTCGCGTGGGTGTGGACATTCCATCCACCTTCGTGCGCCTCGCGCCGGATGCGGAGGTGGCGCTGTTCCGAATCGTTCAGGAAAGCCTCGCCAACGTTCACCGCTATTCGGGAAGCGCGACCGCCTATGTTCGAGCGCGCTCGAACGCAGAAGAAGTCCGCCTGGAAATCGGAGATTTCGGAAAAGGAATTGCCGCGGAGTCGCAGAAAGCAGCCCGTTCCTCGTCTCTCGCGCCGCTCGGAGTCGGAATTCAAGGTATGAAGGAACGCGTGCGCCAGCTCTTCGGTACTCTGGAGATCACCTCGCGGCCGGGCAAAGGGACCGTGGTCACAGCGACCCTTCCGATCAGCGCCCGCCGGACGGAAATTTCCGCCGACGTTCCCGAATCCGGCGTCGCCGAGCTACAGCCGGCAGTTCCAGAGCCGGTCCCTGCACGCGACGGCTGGCCCAAGCGCATCCTGATTGCCGACGACCATGACGTGCTGCGCCGCGGAATCCGCACCATGCTGGAATCCGATCCGGAATTGGAAGTGTGCGGGGAAGCGGTGGACGGCAAGGACGCTTTGGAAAAGACCATGGCCCAGGCGCCGGACCTCATCATCCTGGACATCAATATGCCGGTGATGAACGGGCTGGATGTGCTGCGCCAGATTGTGCGATACCGGCCGCAGACGAAAATCCTGGCGTTTTCCGTGCACGACTCCAAGCAGATTGTGGAAGAAATCCTGGCCGCCGGAGCGCACAGCTACCTCTCCAAAGCCACCGCCGGGCAGCACCTGGTGCAGGAAGTGCGCTTACTATTGAACGGTCGCGTACAGGCTGAGATGGCCTGACGCCAAAAGGTTTCTGGCACGAACCGTGCCTGCTGCATCCCCGTAACGTTTCCGAATTCCTTGCCCGGAACCTCATGGAGTCGATCGTCACGCAGCAATTTTGCGTACAGCTAACCCTGTATTGTAATTCGGGGGGAAGATTGTACGCTAGCGTAAGTAGGTGCCCTCCAGCGCAGTGGCTGTCACCTTCCGAACACTGTGCCCAAACTGATCTTCATTGTCGATGACAGCACGCTCGTTCGCCGTCTTGTGCGCAACTGCCTGGAATCCCGGCTGGAACAAGTGGTGTGTTCGGAAGCCGCGGACGGACTGGAGGCGATCCAGCGAGCGAGGGATTCAAAGCCGGACCTGGTGGTGATGGACTTCTGCATGCCGAAGCTCAATGGCATGGAAGCGGCCGCAGCCCTTCACTCGATGTATCCGCGCGTCCCGATGATTCTCTACACGCTGCATAAGGACATCGTGCCGGAAAAACTGGCCAAGGCGGCGGGGATCCGCGCAGTCGTGTCGAAGTTGGAGCCCGTCGATAAATTGATAGGAGAAGTTCTGAATTACGTGGGAATCGCTCGCTCCGCATCCGCCTGAAAACTTGTGGCGCATGCTTTAGCTTGCGCAGGTGCAGTAGACCAGACGAAAACTCTTTCCAAACTGTGGATTTTCAAAAAAATAGTCCGCAAGCTAAAGCATGCGCCACAGGGGTGCTCAGGGCGCTTTGGCGATCCACCACAGAACTTTCGCGATAATCTTCCAGCTGTTCTTCCGATCCAGGGTGATCGACTCATACTCGCGATTTTCGGGCTGCAGGACTTCGGTGTGGTCGTAGCGCCGGAAACTGGAGACCGTCAGCCCCGTCTCCTTGTGCCACGCGATGACCACCTTTCCATCCAGCTTGGATCGGTCGGTTTGCGAGGAATCCACTACCAGAATGTAGCCCGACTGAATTAACGGGTTCATGGAATCGCCGCGAACTCTGAGGCTGTAGGTCGAGGCGGGATTCGGGCACCAGTCCCTGGGCGCGGCAATAAAGCTTTCGACCGGAGCTTCGTGAAGGATCGGCAGGCTATCGCCTTTTTCGCCGTTGGTCGCCGCCACAATCTTTAACAGGGGGATGGCCACCAGTTGCGCCTTGTCCACCTTTTTGCTGCTGGAGCCGGCATGGACGAGTTCAAAGTCCTGTGCTTCGGCGCGTGGGCGCCGGGTCCGCAGTTTCGGCAGAACGCGCATCAAGTCTTCGCTGCGAAGACCGGCGCGGCTCCAGAAAAACCAGCAATCCGGATCGCCGGCAAGATTTCCGAGTTCTACGTAGCTGTGGGAAGGAGGTTCTTGCGCGCCGCGTTCCCAGCGGGAAACGCCCATGGCGGAGGAGTGAACTTCATGGCCGAAGGCCGTCTGGCTGAGGTCGAGCCGCTGCCGCAGGCGGATAATCCTGGCGGCCCAATCCGGCTTGGCGGAAGCCTTCTTCGTGTTGGATGTTTTTCCCACGGCGTCAGGTCGATCTCTGTGAATACGAAATCCCGCTTTGGCAATTCACTCCGCTGCCCCACAGTGTACGCTGGCGTACGAACGTTTGGAAGCCCCCTTTGAAGTCTTTAAAGTCTTCTGTGGAAGTTAACAAATATCGCTAGTGGCCCGTGTTAAAGCGGGGTACTGTGTAGGAGTCTTGCTGGATTCCTCCGCAGACTTGCCTCCTGCGGTTCCTTCGAGAACTTGCCGGCTGCGAGGTTGCGGAATGGTTCGTCAAACTCAAAGTCCTGGTGTGCTGGGGCCCGCCGTCGCTGCCGGCTCCAACCTGCAAAATGAAATTCTTCTGGCGGTGCCGCGCGCAGAACGCGCGCGAGTGCTGTCGAACGCGGAATTCGTCGACCTGCCGGCACGGACGGTCTTGAACGAAAAGGGCGCCGCCATCGAGAATTGCTATTTCCTGAACAGCGGCGTGGCCTCCATCATTCTTGTTATGTCCGATGGCAAGAGCGTGGAGGTTGGCTTGACGGGCCGGGAAGGATTCGTAGGCCTGCCCATCCTGGTCGGTTATGCCAGCAGCCCCACGCGCGCCGTCGTGCAGATTGCCGCCACCGGATACAAGATCCGCGCCCGCGATTTGAAAAGCGCCCTGCGCAATAGTCCCCGGCTGGCAGAGAGCCTGCAGCGCTACGCCCAGGAATTATCGATCCAAGCCATTCAGATTGCCGCTTGCAACCGCCTCCACGAAGTCGACCAGCGGCTGGCCCGCTGGCTGCTGATGAGCCGGGATCGCGTCGGCGAATCCACCTTCCCACTGACCCAGGAATTCATCGCGCACATGCTCGGAACGCGTCGCGCCAGCGTGACCGTCGCCGCCGGCAACCTGCAGAAAAGGGGGCTGATCCGCTACTCCCGCGGCCAGGTAACGATCAAGGACCCCGCCGGCCTCGAATCCGCAGCCTGCGAATGCTACCAGGGAATCAACCGGCAGATCGAACGATGGCGGAAAGACGCGCGCTGAATCCCCCGCACGCCACCCTAAATCAGGCGGAAGCCGGACTTCCGGGCGGCCTATCAATTATTTACTGTAGCGATGACAAATATTTCCTGTAGATGCTAGAATCAAATCCCGCCCAGACCCTTCCCAGGGAGAGCCATGCATGAAGAAATCCAAGAAGCCCAAGACGACCCGCCCAGGAACCGTCGAGAAAATCATCAAGTCGCCGTACCCGCAGGAGCCGGAAAAGGCGGAGATTTCGCTGGAAGGCGCCGACCATTTGTACCGCGAAATCCGGATTGAGAACTCTTTGGAAGATGACAAAGGCAATAAGGTCAAGCTGAAGGTGGGCGCTCAGGTGGACGTCACCGTTGAAGCGGATCCCAAGGACACCGTCCCACGGGCTGGCTGATACCACCCTCCGTCGCCGCTTGCGAAATCACTGCCAGTCCTCTCAGGGCTGGGGCGGGGGCGAATCCACGCGATACACCAGCTGATACCGCTTGAACAAAGAAATTTTGTCACAGTGCGGGCATCGCAATCGAACTCCTTCTTCCGGGAAATCGGGCTTCTCGCCAATCCACGAAAAGGGATCGAGCGAAGAGGGGGTTCGGCTCGTGTCTATTTCACTGTGTGGAAATTCCTGGTTGCATTCGGGGCAGTCCAAAACCCATCGAGGCACTTTTTTTCTCCCGCCGATCTCCTCGACGATTAAACCGCTGGGCCCGAAGGGACGGAACTGTTCACATACCAACATGGACGCGTGACTTGGACAATACGCGGAACCATGTAAATTTGGCTCCGCGCGTACCACCGCCGAGGGATAAGACTGTATTGTCGTCGAGTGTTCCGGCGTGTAGATTTTCAGCAGGACATCGTTGAGACACCGACCGAATAACTTCACTCCATTGCCAAAAATTCACCATGAAAACTTTTAATTGTGTGTGCGAAGAACTGATCTTTTTTGAAAATGTATCCTGCGTGGTCTGCGGAAGAGAATTGGGCTTCCTGCCGGATGTTCTAGCTCTGAGCAGCCTGGAGCCTGCTGAGGACAGACTGTTCAAGCCGAGCAACTCCCAACGTGGAGGTCGGCTCTACAAGAAGTGCCAAAACTACGCCCACGAATCGGTGTGCAACTGGATGATCCCCGTGGCATCGCCGCCGCAGCCGGAGGCTGGCCAAAATCCAGACCGAAAACAAAACCAAAACGAAGGCGCGTATTGCGCCTCCTGCCGCCTCAATCAAATCATTCCCGACCTGAGCCGGGAGCAAAATCGCTGGCTTTGGCTGCGAATGGAAACGGCCAAGCGCCGGTTGATCTACAGCTTGCTGAGTTTCAAACTGCCGGTCGCCAGCAAGGACGTTGATCCGGAAAAGGGTCTGGCGTTCGCGTTTCTCGAGGATCAAACCAAACCGGACGGCAGCGTCGAGAGAGTCATGACCGGGCACGCCGACGGCCTGATCACGTTGAACATCGCGGAGGCGGACGATTCGGTCCGCGAAAAACTTCGCCACGAAATGGGCGAACCCCTGCGCACGCTGCTCGGGCATTTCCGGCATGAGATTGGCCACTATTATTGGGACCGCCTGGTGCGGGGAAGCAACTGGATTGACCGCTTCCGCGAACTTTTCGGAAATGAGCAGGACGATTACGACCAGGCCCTGAAGCGCTACTACGCGAACGGCGCTCCCGCCAACTGGCAGGAAAACTACATCAGCGCCTATGCCACGGCGCACCCTTGGGAAGACTGGGCGGAGACGTGGGCGCACTTTGTTCACATCCAGGATACGTTGGAGGTCGCCAATGACTTTGGCCTGGTGGGAAAAGCCGTGCGGCTCGATCCGAAAACCGCCGGCCGCAAGCCGTGGCTGGCATCGGAACAGTTGACCTTCGAGGGAATCATTGGCGCCTGGGCGGAGTTGTCGATTGCGCTGAACAGCATCAATCGCGCCATGGGTTTGCCCGACACTTACCCCTTTGTGCTCTCCCCGCCGATCGTCAATAAATTGCGATTTATTTTTGAGGTGATCGCCGGCGCGTCCGCGAAAAAAGAAGCGGTGCAGAAGCGGGCGGTATAAACAGCCAGTGAGTGGCGCAGCGAAGTGTCGCGGTGCCACTCCCAAGAGCACCTACGCTGCGCGTCTGTCCAAGAGCGCGAAAATGAGCACGATCACCAGCAGCAGTCCCAATCCGCCGCTGGGGTAATAGCCCCAACCCGTGCTGTATGGCCACGCGGGCAAGCTTCCGAGCAGAGCCAGAACCAGAATGACGATGAGGATGATTCGCAACATTTGCAGCGCCTCCGAAAGAGATTTGCTTCGATTGCCGGGGAAATCTAAGCTAGTTCTTCAAGAGTCAACCGATTGTATTTTTCCGCGAACTTCAGTCCGAACGGCTTCACGACGGCCATGGCCCGCTTGGTGCGATCTTCTTCCGGGGCGTGAACCACCAGGAACCCGCATCCATCTTTCGCTAGCGCCAGGTATTCATCGATTTTCGCGACGTCCTGCCCGATCTGCAGCGGGCTGGCTTCCTGCTCCTTGCTCTTTTCCGCCTCCGCGATGACCTGGTCCCGGGTGTGGTGGGTGACCTCGTCCTCGCCAAAGCCGGCCGCCAGCAACGCTGCCCGAGCTCTCTCGGCGGATGCGTCGTCCTTCAGGGCCATCACAATGTGTCCTGTGGGGCTGAACACTCCAAAGGACGTGGGAAATTTTGCGCGCGCCGCTTTCGCCATAACCGGATCCTTTCTCGCCCGCCCGAATCCTGCGCAGGCGCTGGAGTCACGTTGTTTTATTTGCTGAAAAAATGGAGGCGGATTCGATCCGCCTCCACGAGTTCTAGTGGTGGTCGTCGTGATCGTGATTGTGATCGCGGTCTCGGTCGTGGTCGTCGTCGTGATGTCCGAAATAAATTCCGATGTCGAAGCGGTCATGATCCCAATCTGCTCTGTGATCCTTGCACCATTGGCGGTCGGAATTCATGCGGTCGACGTCTGCGTCAACCTGGCGGCTACGCTCGCCGTGGCGGCTGGCATCGCGGTCGATCCGTGCGCGGTCCGCTTCCAACCGGCGATGGCAATCTTCTTTCCAATCCCGATCTGCGCGAGCCGGGCTTCCGAACACCAGCATCAGCCCTCCGGCCAACGCGCCGGTAAGGATCATCCGACTCCACAGGTTGCTATTCGTCATCGCTTCCTCCCGGGGCCCGGCCTCGACCTGCGGCCTTGGCCCTTTTGCTGGGCTCATTGGTACCACCGCGTGCGGCGCGTCAACATCAGGTCTAGGCTGTAGTTTCAGCCATTAATCCACCGAACGTTGCGAGCGCGCGAATTGGAACGCCAAGATAGCGCGGTTTGTGTCAGCTGCGGCGCTTGCCATATTTCTTTCGCCCTCGTTTCCAGGAGCCGACGCCGCGAGACACAGCTTGCCATCGGCACACATGATGACAACCGTTTAAGAGGCATGAAAACGCGTTACATGGCAGCAAACGTGTCCATCAGTGTTCTCCTGTAGTAAAGAAACTAAAAAACAGCACACGATTTTCGTGAGATAGGCATTCGCGCGAGCGCGGAAAAAAGTAGAATGAAAAAGAAGAGGGGTGCCATGTCATCACGGCGGAAAAAGATCGTATGGATTCTTGGAGGCGCGGCGATCGGTTTTGTCGCCGTGCTCATCATTCTGTCCGTGGTGATTTCACGGCGAGCCCACATCTGGGCGGCGGACTGGATGTCCGAGCAATATCACAGCCAGGTGCAGCTCGACGCCTTTCGCGTCACCATTCCGTTTCCGCTGGTGCAATGCGAAGGCGATAATCTAGTGTTGCACTTTCAAGGCCGCCAGGATTTGCCGCCTTTGATTGCGGTAACGCGTTTCACGATGCGCACTTCGATGTGGGGACTTCTTCGCCGCACGCGGCGCATCGAATACCTGAAACTGGAAGGGCTGCAGATCAACGTTCCGCCGCGCGAAGAGCGAATCAACGGCGGTCCTTTCTCCAGTTTCAACAAAAAGTTTCACGCCGTGCGAATCGGCGAAATCGTCAGCGAAAATGCCGTTCTTCGGACCCTCACGAATAAGCCCGGCAAGGACCCTCTGGAGTTTGACATCCAGCATTTGCGGCTGACTTCTTCCTCCAACGACGGCGCTCTGGATTTCGTTGCAACGCTCACGAATCCGCGCCCGCCCGGGCAAATCGTTTCCACGGGCACGTTCGGTCCCTGGAATCCGGACACCCCGAGCCTCACGCCGGTGTCCGGCAATTATGTTTTTGAGAAAGCGGACCTCGGCGTATTTCCCGGAATCGCCGGAATCTTGAGCTCCAAAGGCAGCTACCAGGGCGTCCTCGAACAGATCGGCGTCGACGGGACCACCGATACTCCGGACTTTCGCGTCACCCGCGCCGGGCATCCCGTCGATTTATCCACGACGTTTCATGCGACGGTCGATGGCACAGACGGGGACACGTACCTTCATCCAGTGGAGACCCATATCGGCGAATCGGTTTTGGTGGCGCAGGGAAGTGTGGAAGGAAAGAAGGGCACGAAAGGAAAAACCGTAACGCTTGAAGTCAACGCCACCCGCGCGCGAATCGAAGACTTGCTGCGCCTGGCCATGTCCTCCTCGCCATCCATGTCCGGGCCGATCCGCCTGAAGACGAAATTCAACCTGGCGCCCGGAACGAAGGAAATTCCCGACCGCTTGAATCTGGATGGTTCGTTCGATCTGGGCTCCGTGCATTTCACCAGCGGAGCGGTGCAGCAGAAAATCGACAACATGAGCAAACGAAGCGAAGGAAAGCCCAAGGAAGTCGTGAATCCGCAGGACTCCATCAAAGATGATGACGTGGCCACCGCCATGCGCGGCGATTTCAAGCTGGATCAGGGAATCCTGTCGCTTTCCATGCTGAATTTTTCAATCCCCGGCGCGGACGTGCAGCTCGGCGGAACCTACACGCTGGCTCAGGAGACCATGGACCTTCGCGGCAAAGTTAAAATGCAGGCGAAACTTTCGCAGACCACTACGGGCGTGAAATCATTTTTCCTGAAGCTGGCGGATCCCCTGTTTTCCAAGGGCGGCAACGGCACTGTGCTGCCGATCAAAATCACCGGCCCGGTTCAGCATCCGCATTACGGTTTGGACCTCGGCCATCACGACGCAGAGACCAGGTAACCAACGGAAAAGTGAACGGCGCTACAGCCCGG
>Ga0209168_10000430_pt1 | contig 41840 bp, 31 predicted proteins | sample Coa_R1_FD_187156 | JGI IMG/M metagenome (GOLD analysis project Ga0209168, IMG submission 187156) | Surface soil microbial communities from Centralia Pennsylvania, which are recovering from an underground coalmine fire - Coalmine... | ecosystem: Environmental > Terrestrial > Soil > Unclassified ...
AAAGAGGGAATCCGCGATCGACATTTCCCTTCCCGGCATTCGCCGCCCGATCGGCGCTGAGCACCCTATCATCCGCACACAAAATGAGATCATTGCCGTGTTTCGAAATCTCGGATATTCGATCGCCGAAGGTCCAGTGATCGAAACCGATTACTACAATTTTGAGGCGCTGAATTTTCCGCCCAACCATCCGGCACGCGACACCCAGGACACGTTATTCATAGCGGGCCAGGAATCGAAGCCGCGGCGCGAGCAATTGCTGCTGCGGACACACACCTCTCCGGTGCAGATTCGCACTATGGAGAAGCTGAAGCCGCCACTGCGAATTCTGATTCCCGGAAAAGTACATCGCAACGATCCTCCGGATGCGAGTCATTCGCCGATGTTTCATCAACTCGAAGGCTTGGCCGTCGACACGAATATTACATTTGGCGACTTGAAGGGCACGCTCGACCACGCCATGAAGGCGCTGTTCGGGTCGGATGTGAAGACCAGTTTTCGCCCATCGTTCTTCCCTTTTACCGAGCCGAGCGCGGAAATGTTCGTGACATGCTTCGTCTGTGGCGGAAGCGGCAAGCGCGGTTCGGACAATGCGCCATGCCGTCCCTGCAAGCAGACGGGATGGATTGAGATTCTCGGCTGCGGCATGGTCGATCCCAATGTCTTTGAATTTGTGAAGCGCAACGGTTACGATCCGGAAAAAATCTCAGGCTTCGCCTTCGGTATGGGCGTGGACAGAATCGCGATGCTGAAGTACGGCTTGGACGATTTGCAGTTGTGCTTTCAGGGGGATGTGAGATTTTTGCACCAGTTCGCCTAAGGCGTCGTGCGTCGTTGGTCGTGCGTTGTAGGCCAAAAGCAAATACAAACCGGAAGCTGCTTCAATGGTGAGAAACCTGCTCTTCGATTGAGCTAAATGAAACTTTCAGCACAATGGATTCGCGAATTCGTCGACCTGCCTGTCGATGATAGGCAGCTTGCGGAGAGCTTGACCTCAATTGGCATCGCTGTTGAAGGCATTTCGGGCGAAGGCGCGAATACCGTCTTCGAAATGGAGATTGGAACCAACCGTCCAGACGCGATGAATCATTACGGTGTGGCGCGTGAAGCGGCTGCGCTGTACAAAGTTCCCCTGAAGCCGATCGAAACCTCAGCGGCTAAAGCCGCGAATCCTTTGATTGCGCATACCGGCACGGCTGAAGCCGTGCCCTCCCGCAAATCATTTCTCGATCCGAACGGCAGGGCTGGAGTGGTGCCCTTTCAAATCCAGATCGAAGATCGCGAAGGGTGCGCGCGCTACACTGCGCAAATCATTCGCGGGGTGAAAATAAAGCCTTCGTCGGACAAAATTGCCAGCCGTCTCGCCCTTGTAGATCAGCGAGCTATCAACAATGCTGCCGACGCTTCCAATTACACGCTCTGGGAGGTGGGACATCCGACACACGCATTCGATCTTGACCTGCTCGAAGGTGGCAAGATTATCGTCCGGCGCGCTCGGCAGGGCGAGACCCTGAAGACTCTCGATGGAGTGGATCGCAAGCTTTCGCCTGAAGACCTGATCATTGCCGACGGCACCAAACCGGTTGCGCTCGCCGGAGTCATGGGCGGCTTCGACACCATGATCACCGACAGAGCCAAAAATATTCTGGTCGAGTCGGCATGGTTCGATCCGGTCGCGGTCCGAAAAACGGCAAAGCGTCACGGGTTGCACACCGACGCCTCGCATCGTTTTGAGCGCGGAGCGGATTACGCAGCGACTTCTTTGGCATGCGCTCTAGTCGCGCAACGGGTTCTTGAATCCGGCGGCGGCGAGTTGGTCGGTGAACAGATCGATGCAGTAGCTCGACAACTTGAGCAAGCACCGATCCAGATACGCACCTCGCAAGTAGAGCGGATCCTTGGCTCCAAACTCGAAGTACATGAGATCGTAGCAATACTCAATCGTCTCGGATTCGAACTGATTCCGGAACCCGGCTCGCCGCCCGAATTTTTCGCCCGCATTCCAACCTGGCGTCTTGACGTAGAGCGAGAGATTGATCTGATTGAAGAAATTGCGCGGCTGCACGGGTATAACAATTTCCCTAATACTCTGCCTGCATTTGCCGGGGCTGTCATTGAGAATCCAAATGGCGTGAAGGAAGCCAAGTTGCGATCTTCGATGCTGGCCCTGGGCTATGACGAGGCCGTGTCGCTAAGTTTCATTTCGCACGAGGACGCGGAGACGTTTTCCTCCACTCCGCTGATTGAGCTCGCCAATCCATTAAGCGAAGAAGCATCGCTGATGCGGAGTTCGCTGCTTCCCGGCATGTTGGAAATGCTTGCCTACAACCTGAATCGCGGGACCGAGAACGTGCGCCTCTTTGAAATTGGAGATGTCTATGGAGCCGCGGCCGGCGGCGCGACGGAGCACCGCCGCATCTGTATGGGCGCAACTTCTTCGGCATTGCAGCATGACATTCCCCAAGGGAGTTTGCTGGATAAGAGCAAAGGCGAATCTCGTCTGGATATTTTTCGATCATTTAAAGGAGACGTAGCCGCGCTGCTGCGAAATTTCGAGCGCAAGGCTCTGACCTTCGACTCGGAGGTCGCTGAATATTACCAGCCGGGCAACTCAGCAAGAGCGCTGCTGGATACCGAACCGGTTGCGCAATTCGGGCAACTTGCGTCCGAGATTGCTGCTGCGCGGAAGTTGAAGCATGATGTTTTTATTGCGGAAATATTAGCTGAGCGGCTTTACTCGCGGCCTTCGCGAGAAATGCTTTATCGGCCGCTACCTAAGTTTCCCGCCGTAGAGCGGGATTTCTCGTTCGCGTTCAAAGACGAGGTCACGTTCAACAGAATCAAGGCGGCGGTTCACGAAATTCACCTGAAGGATTTGCGCAGCTTTGCGCCAGTTGAAATATTCCGTGGCGGATCGGTTCCCGCGGGCAGTTACTCGATTTTGCTGCGTGCGAAGTTTCAATCCTTCGCGCATACCCTCCGCGAAGACGAAGTGAATGATTGGTCGGCAAAGATTGTCGGTGCCCTGCAACGACTCGGCGGCGCGCAAAGAGCTTAGCCCGCCTTAGATCATCCTCTCTAACCTGTCATCCCGAGCGAAGCCGGATGATTCGCACGCGAATCATCCGCGCGGTCGAGGAACCTGTTGTCTGGCAAGCGGCGCCAAAGCTGCCGGCAAAAAAGCAGATCCCTCGACTTCGCTCGGGATGACAGGTTGGTTTATCGACAGGATGACAGGTTGGGGTATACGCGATGACAGGATTGGATTCTGCGGGATGACAGGGTTGGGGTATTTTTGACGAAGATTTAGAATGGCCGCAGCATGTCCGATTCGGTCAAAATCATTGAGTGCCCGCGTGATGCCTGGCAAGGGTTGCAGGAGCCGATTCCGACCGACTTGAAGGTGTCATATCTCAATGCCTTGATCAGCGCGGGATTCAAGCACATTGACGCGCCGTCGTTCGTGTCATCGAAAGCGGTTCCGCAAATGGCCGACTCAGAAGACGTGCTCAAAGAACTTGACCCTCCGGATGACGTTGAAATCATTGGAATCGTGGTGAACGAAAAAGGAGCCCAGCGGGCCATCAATACTCAGGCTGTGAGCACGCTCGGATTTCCTTACTCAATTTCGCCCACTTTCCTGCAGAAAAATCAGCGTCAGACTCCGGAAGAATCGCTCGATGAACTGGAGCTAGTCCAGAGGAAAGCCGATGACGGCGGACTTGATATCGTGGTTTATATCTCCATGGCATTCGGCAATCCCTATGGCGATCTGTGGAACATTGAAGAAGTTGTTAGTGCGGTTGATGTTCTTGAATCCAGTGGAATAAAAATGATTTCGCTGGCGGACACCGTGGGCGTCGCTTCCGCTGACCAGGTGAGTGAAGTGGTCTCGGCGGTGATGGAAAAATACTCATATCTCGAAATCGGGGCGCATCTGCATAGCCGGCCAGAACTTGCGGAACAAAAAATTCTGGCTGCCTATGACGCAGGTTGCCGCCGCTTTGATTCTGCAATAGGCGGGCTGGGTGGGTGCCCGTTCGCGCAAGATGCGCTGGTCGGAAATATCCCGACTGAGCGTGTGTTGGAAGCGTTAAAACAACGCGATGCTGAATTGCCAACCTTGAAGTCGCTCGACACGCTGCTCAGAGCATCGGCGGAGATTGCGGCGAGATACACCCAATCGCACGCCGCCGATTAGTAGGCTCTGCGGATAAAAATCAATGACCACTAAGGGCACGAAGTTTCACGAAGGAAGTCAGCACTCAGCGACTTGCCTTATACGGCTTGAATCCCGCCAGCTGCATGCCTCGTTGTGCTTCCGGATTTTGCATAAAAACTTTCCAGATATATCCAGTGCGCGCGTTTTCCGCCATGACCATGGTGATGCCGGCATCGATTCCGACCACATCGGTGTCGTACCAGTTCTTCAACGGATTCAATCCGTCCACGAAACCATAACAACTCCAAGCCTGGGGATAGCGGTTGCGAATGGTGCGCAGCACCTGCATAGTCTCTTGCGGCAGAAATGGCAACGATCCGCCGGGCGCGTGCGGAGCCACAGTGCCATCGATCGGGCCGGTTGCGGGCGGACCGCCCCATACCACGTAGCCATTGGGCGAGTCTGAGGCTGTAATACCCCACAGATCGGCGCTGTAATCTGGGAATTGCCGATGGAGTTCCATGCAGAACCGCCGATGTACCCGGGTTGCGGTTATTGAGTTCTGAAAATAATCGGCGTACTTGTCGCGCTTGCCGCGGAAATCGAACCACGCTTGCGAGTACTGGTGCACAAACAACGGCGCAAACGATCCGATGTAGCGCATGCCTTCATAGTCAAAAGGAATACGCTTCCATGCATCCCATGCCTCTGGCCGCAACGGATAAGTGGGCGAACCCATCCCCAGCAGGTACATCATCATCATTTCGTTGTAATAGTCCCAGCGATACGGGAGAAAGCCCGCTTCCGGCAACCAGCCGTGAGAAAGAAGCGAAGTGTCTTCGGAAAGCCACGTCCACTCCACGCGATTGGTGATCGAGTGCGCCATCAGGGTTATGTCAGTGTCGCGGAAATGAGTGCGGCAGGTGAGAATGCCGCAAAGCAGAATTGCGGTATCGATCGAAGAAATTTCGGAATCCCAAACTCTTTCGCCAGTGTTGATATTCGCAAAGTGATAAAAGAAGCCGCGATGGTTCGGCAGCTTATCATGCAGAAATCGTAGAGTTGTGAGGACCCGTTCCCGGGCTTCGGCGCGTGAAATGTATCCGCGCATGTCCCCGATGCAAAGCGCGGTTAATCCAAATCCGGTGGCAGCGATGCTGGCGACAATGGCATTATCGCTTGCAGCTTTGCGCGCATTGCAGCGGTCTTTTACCAAACCCGTCTGCGGGCTGGCTTGCTCGAAGAAATAGCAGCAGGTCAGGCGTTCCAGTTCATCGAGCAACTGGTCGTCCTCAGGTGAGAGAGCCGAGGCGAGGGCTTTATTGGCGGCTGCGATCTTGCCGGGTGGGGATTGTCCAAACCCAGACAACGCTCGACCCAATGGTGCCAGTGCAGCAGTTTTCGCAATACTTCCAAGAAGCTGCCGCCGCGAAAGACGAGGACTCCTGGTCACCGGACGATGTTAAATGATCTGCCCGCGTGAGAGGATGCACGGGATTGACTGAGATGGAACTATCCCTCCGCCAATAATCGCGGCATGATATTAAGAGTCGAGATGGGCCGGAAGCGAAAAGTTGGGATAGTGGTCGTCGTAGCCCTGCTAGTCGGTGCGGCTGCAGCTGTGTGGGCAGTGCGATACATCAGGAATCGCACTACCACGCTGCGTGGCGCGGTGATCACCGCCAACTCCGATCCTCGCAAACAGTTGCCGGTCGGCGACGTGGAGATCACCGCGAGTGACGGGATTTCCGTAGTGCGGACCTCCTCTGATCCAACGGGATTATTTACCGTCGCATTGCGCAAGCGCATTTTTCGCAATCATCCGATCACTCTGCATTTCCGCCACATGGATTATGCGCCGCTCGATCTGCACGTTCTGGCTTCGGGGAAAATTTATGTTGCTGAAATGACGCCTATCCAACCGGAAAAGCCTATCGAGCGCAGCCTGGCTAGCCAAACTATTTCCAACAATATCGTGGTGCGGTATTCCATCAAGACCGCCACGGTGATGAATGTCGGCAGCGCGGTGCGGCCGTTTGAAGTAGTTAATAAAGGCAATGAACTGTGCAGCGAGCGTCCGCCGTGTTCGCCGGATGGAAAATGGAAGGCTGCAATCGGAGCAGCCACCCTGGATGCTGGGGTCGGAAACGAGTTCCGCAATATTCGCGCCTCATGCATCGCCGGCCCGTGTCCATTTACCCGCATTGAGCCTCTGCAAGTGGAACAAGATGGCCGCGTCATCACCGTCACCGCAATGGTGTGGTCGGATACAGCCACTTTCCTTGTAGAGGCTGAAGTGGTCCATCCCATGCTGAGCGATCTGGTGCGGAACTCTTACCCGGTAATTTTCGGGGACGCTTTAAACTTCACCTTGCCTCCTGCAGCAGAAGGCGTCAGTTTGCAGGCTGAACTGAATGGCGAAAGCATTGTCTTCCCTCTTGGTCCAGCGCTGCTGTTGAGCTGGGCCGATTGCAACGTGCGCGCGAACCCCGATCAAACGCGGGTTTATCGCTGCACCCTGAAGCCCGAGTACCGATGGACCCACTCTCGGACCTAGTGATTAAGGTTGACGACGCACAACCCGCCAGAGTAGAAGAGCATCTTGGTTGGTTTCACAGAGACTTAGGTTGTCCTGCTCGGAGGTAATCCTCATGAAGTACGCTTGCCTGCGTTCGTTCTCTCTCTTTGGTTTGCTTTCTTTCCTGTTTCTAGCCCCAGCCGCCTGGGCGCAATACGGGTCGAGTATGGAAGGTACAGTTACCGACCAGAGCGGCGCGGCTGTCGCGGGCGCAACCGTGACTGCCACCAATCAGGCGACTGGCGTCAGCCGTGACACACAGACTAACGATTCGGGCTTCTATCGGATTTCTGGGCTCCCGCCAGGCATGTACAAAGTAGTTGCTCAAGCCGCAAGCTTTAAGCAGGGAACGGCAGCCGACGTGGTGGTTGCTGCTGAGGCCGTACGGGGTTTAAACATCTCCCTGCAACCGGGAGGAGCACAGGAAAGCATTACTGTGACAGGCGCTGCCGAAGCTCTGGAAACTGAGAACGCGAGCATCAACGGGACTATAACGGCACAGGAGGTAACAGATCTGCCGGAGTTTGGCCGCGACCCTTACAATCTCATTCGCCTAACGCCGGGTGTTTTCGGAGATGCATCACGCGCAGCCAATGGAAACTCGCAGGGAATTCCGCAACAGGTGGGCCCGGGCGGTTCCAATAGCCAGATATTTCAGACCGAGAACCAGGTACAGGCGATTGCCGATGGGCAGCGCGTTTCTGCCAACGATTACTTGCTAGATGGGGTCAGTGTTAACAGCCTGGAATGGGGCGGCGCAGCTGTGGTCACGCCCAACGAAGAATCGGTTCAGGAAATAACCGTAGCCTCGAACACTTACTCCGCGCAGGATGGGCGGAACTCCGGCGCACAGGTAAAGATAATTTCTAAGAGCGGCACCAATAGTTTCCACGGTAGCGCTTTATTTAAGATTAACGACAAGGGTTTGAACGCGTTCAACAAGTTTGAAGGGCCGACGAACACGACCACGCCCCCTTCGCAAATCACCTGTGAAGCCGGGACTTCGAGCCAGTTTAAAATTGTTGCCGAGCAATGCCCTGGGCGAGTTGATCAAAGATATCGCGACTACGCCGGAAGCGTGGGTGGTCCAATTGTCAAAGACAAGTTGTTTTTCTTTTTCTCGTATGAAGGTGTCCGGCTCTCGAATACTGCTTTAGTACGTTCCCAAACTCTCGAAACTCCTCAGTTCGAGCAGTACGTGGTTAATAACAACCCAGGCAGCCTGGCGGCCAAAATATTCAGCACTCCGGGAATCACGCCGCGAATTTCTACCATCGACGGGCCTGAGACTGACTGCTGTTCGTTTACACCCAGCTACGGGCTGGGAAGGTGGTACACAGCTGGAGCAGGAGCTGTAGGTAGCGGTCCCGACGGGACTAAGGATTGGGGCGTTTTTGACTTGGCCGAGCCCAACACAAGCAGCGGAAACCAGTACAACGCTCGCGCGGACTACACACAGGGGAACAACCAGTTCTTTGTCAGCACCTATATTGTTCGGCTCAACAACTACAACGGTGGTCAGAGGCCGATAGATGACCTGACGCTTTTACCTCACAATTATGCAGCTACCGTTGGCTGGAGTCGCACCTTGAGCCCTACAATGCTTAACGAATTACGTGCCAACTTCACTCGTTGGAGTTTTGATCAGCGGCAGCCTGTGGGCACGACGGACTTTGGAATTCCCCAAATCAGGCTGTTCGACTTCGACATCGGCGGATTTGGATCGAATGACAACTTCCTGGGTTTGCCACAAAGTTCCACAACTCCTGGGGCTCTGGCGCAAAATACTTACGGTCTAGCCGATACGCTCAGTTGGGTCAATCGTCAGCATGCCTGGAAGTTCGGCGTCGATGCCCGGCGAGAGCAGAACAACAACGATCAGCCGGGAGCAGAGCGCCCTCAGTATCAATTTCGTGGGTTGATGAATTTCGCCAACGACGCTTGCTGTTTCTACGAGCAAGTTGAAGTTAATCCCGCTGGCGGCCCTCTCAACGAGCAACGCTATTTCCGGACTAGTAATTACGGATTGTTCGCTCAGGACGACTGGAAGCTACGCCCGAATCTCACTCTCAACCTTGGCGTTCGCTGGGAATACTTTGGCCCTTTGAGCGAAGCAAAGGGCACACTCAGCAATTATGTCTTGGGCTCTGATTGGGTGGTGAATGGAAACGTGTGTGGCCCCGCACCGCTGGCCAACCGATGCCACGATGGAAGGAAGTTATATTCCTCTAACTACCACGATTTTGGACCACGTCTCGGCTTCGCTTGGTCTCCCGACTTTGGTCATGACAAGCTGGTTTTCCGCGGCGGCTTTGGAATTATTTTTAACCGCAACGGAGATGCCGTTTTCGATAATGTGCGACAGGACACACCATTCTCCGCGCTGGCTACGGCGTGCTGTTTCTTCGACCCGGGGCCAATTGTTGGCTCGCCGCCGGGGTCAAATATTCTTTACGCGCTGGGAGCCAGTAAAACCGCAAATAGTTACCCAGTGAATCCCGCGTTTTCGAACGGCGTTGCTCCCGATGGTGCACTTTGCGCGAGCGCGGGCTGCGCGAGCATCAACCCAGTATCGCTATTTGCTGCCTTGCCCAATGAACCAAACCCTTATGTGTACATCTTTTCCTACCAGGCGCAGCTTGAACCGATCAGGAGTTGGGTATTCAAGCTTGGATATCAGGGGAGCAGGAGTCGCAAGCTGGTTCGAACCATTGATCTGAATCGCTTGGTGCCTGGCGACACCTTCGACGGAACGCAAGACAAGATACAGCATGACGGACCTAACGGTTTGCCCTGCGGTTCCGGCAACCCAACTTGCCCAGCTCAAGGAGCAACCGGAAATAATCGTTTCCTTAATATTTACACGCCTTTGCCGGACGTGAATGCGAGTTTCGATGCAGCGGTTCTCAGTGTCGATCGCAAATTCGGCCACGGCTTTCAACTCAACGGGTCGTATACCTGGAGCCACGCCATCGATACCGCATCGTACGAGGTTGGATTCCAGCAGACGGATCCTGTGAACCAGAACATTGATCGCGGGAATTCCGATTTTGATATTCGTCAAAATCTGGTCATCGCTGGGAGTTGGCAGTCGCCATTCCTCGGCGGAAGGAATAGTTGGATGGGGCAAGCTGTGGGGGGCTGGTCGATCAGCGGGATTTTCAGCAAACACACCGGGTTTTCGTTCCCGGCCTTGATCGGCAGTTGCAACACAAACGATGACCGGAACGGAGACGGGTACTGTCCAGACCTGCCGGCTGGCTTCACGGGGACGGGGTTCATTTCGAACCCGAGTAAGCAGCAGTTTATCAATGGAATTTTCCCCGGCTGTCAGGCCAATTCAATAGGGCAGGTCACACAAGCAACGTGTCCGATCTTTGACATTACGACTCGGGGTCCGGGGTGCCGCTGCCGAAACATATTCAAAGGGCCGGGCTACACATCTCTGGACATGGCGTTGGGAAAGGACTTCGGTCTTCCAAGAACGACGTATCTGGGAGAGAGCGCAAAGCTCGCCATCCGCGCGAACTTTTTCAATATTTTTAACATCTTGAACCTGGCACCATTCATTCCGGCCACAGCACCTACCGATATCATTAATCATGGTCAGTTCGGTCACGCGCCGGACGGTTTAGCTGGTCGGGTGATTGAATTACAGGCAAGATTGTCGTTCTAAGGTCCTCGTGGTTGCGCCTCAATTGTTATGGGCGGGAACAATTCCCGCCCAGTTTTCTTTTTGGGGCGAAAGAGAAGATGATAATCAGCAACTACTATGGTTGAAGGTTCGCGCAGGCATTCTTTTACCCGCCGCGATGTCCTGCGAACTTTAGGCAGGACGGCTCTGGTTTCGCCTTTTGCCGGCTCAGTGTTGCTCAACACCGCGTGCGGCGGTTCATCCGGCGGGAACAGTTTGACTCCGCCGATCTCTGATGATCAGTTTCTCGACTATCTGGAACGCGCCTGCTTTCTATTCTTCTGGGAGCAGGCCAGCGCCACAACCGGACAGGTGAAGGACCGGGCAGCAGCGTCGGGTAATGATACGAGAACTGTTTCGAGCATCGCGTCGACAGGTTTCGGCCTGACGGCTTTGTGCATTGCCGACCAGCGCGGCTACATGAACAGCGCGAGCATTCAAACGCGAGTGCTGGCCACTCTCAATTTTCTGGCGAATCAATCAAACGTGAACGGGTTTTTCTATCACTGGGTGGACATGAACAGCGGCCAACGTTCAGGCACTTCAGAAGTATCCTCGATCGATACCGCGATTCTTCTCTGTGGTGTGCTCACCTGCCGCCAGCATTTTCAGAACACCCGAATCCAGAGCCTTGCAACTCAACTTTACGAACAGGTTAATTGGCCATGGATGCTGAATGGGGGAGTTACTTTTTCTCAGGGATGGACTCCCGAAAATGGTTTTCTCACGACGCGATGGGACACTTACAGCGAACTCTTGATGCTCTATTTGTTGGCAATTGGCTCTATCACGTTACCAATTGCATCCAGTTCTTGGGACCAGTTTGCCCGACCCACGCTGACCTATGACGGATTAACTTACATAACCAATTACAGTGCGCCACTTTTCATTCACCAGTTTTCCCACGCTTGGTTCGATTTTCGAAATGTGCAGGACGCATACACGAACTACTTCAACAATTCAGTGACCGCCACACAGGCGCATAAATTATTCTGTCTTTCCTTAGCCAGCCAATTTTCCGATTATCAAGACAGCCTCTGGGGAATTACGGCATCCGACACAGAGAACAACGGGTATCAGGCTTGGGGCGGGCCACCGGCAATGGGACCAATTGACGGTTCAGTGGTGCCCAGTGCCGCCGCCGGCTCGCTTCCTTTTACCCCTCTCATTTGCCTCCCAGTGCTCCGCAATATTTACGACAAATTTCCCCAAGCCTCGGGAAGATACGGGTTTGTGGGCGCATTCAATCCTCTCACCGGCTGGTTCGATCCCGACGTAGTAGGGATTCAGACTGGCATAACCATGCTGATGGCCGAAAATCAGCGCAGCAACTTTGTCTGGGATACCTTCATGAAGAACCCTGAAGTCACATCGGCGATGACGGCCGTAGGATTTCACTAAAGCCTACTGCCCGAACGACACGTTCAACCCCGTGGTCAGGATCACGTCATTCTGTTTTTTCCCGACCGGCGGATTGGTTACGTACACATCCGCGAAGGAATTTTGCCAGCCGAACCGTTTGCTGATTTTGGTGACTGAAGCAAAATCAAATGTGCCGCGGAAATCGCCCGCGCTGTTGAGATCGGGAAAGAAATACAGCTTTTGGTTAAGAACGGTGCTCTTGCCCAGCTTATGCATCAATTCTTCGCCCAGGGTTAGCGCGACGAGATTGCGGTGCAGCGTGGTGTAGGACTCACGCGTGTAGTTGATGCCACCCAGAAAATCGAGCGCGGTGTTGTCATTTTTAATCGCGTGATATCCGAGTCCGCCCCCAAAGACCGAGCGCAAATTCAACCCTTGTAGCGCATCGGCAAAGAAGTCGGCCGCGCCGAAAGCAAATGTTTTCGGGTTCAGATCGTGGTCGTAGCGAATGCCTCCCGCTTCGGTGTTGGCGGTTGTCGAAGTGAGCTTCGCCGTTCCAGGCGCATTGATGCTGACCAGAGTCGTTGTGGTGGTCGCATAAACCGTATTGGCGTACATGCCCAGCTTGGATTTCAAACTTTGCCGTGCCGCCAGAAATCCGATGGCCAGGTTTGTGGTCTCGCTATTGCCGCCAGTAAAGGAAAACCCGGCATTCAATCCGCCCTTCCAGCCCTGAAGTATCGAAGCTTTCTCGATTTTTTCGTAAGCCGCTTCTTGCGACAGGCCTTTTACGCTCCCCAGCGGCGCCGCCACCTCGCCAGATGAAGTCGCGACTTTCACGGTGTCATCCGTGGTCGAGACCGGCCCAACAACGGTCTTTCCATTCGGAAGTTCGACGCGAAGCGGTTCGCTGCTTTCGATGCTCTTCACCGAGTCCCACTTGACTGTGACGTCTCCGAGGTTCTCTGTGTGCAGGAGCAGCGTTTTGCCATCAGCCTGGACAATGGTTCCGGTGAGGCGGTCTCCATTTTTGAGCGAGACCTGGTCCGCCAGAGCCGGGAGACCGGCGATTAAAACAATCATCGCGAAGTTGGTTAATTGACGCACGGATTCCTCCATTCAGGGCTGCGCAATTAGTAGCTACTTAGGTGAAAGAGGTTGTACCGAATGATTCGAGGATCACGGCCAACCCGCGGATTCACTGTTTAAACTCAATTTCCAGATCGCTTCCATGGCCATCGTCAGGAATTGTCACACTGGTCATGTGATGTTCGGGGTCGAGATTGGCCGGCCCGGTCTTACCCCCGAGTCTATAGGTCGCGCTAGAATTTTCGCCGTAAACTTCCACTCGCATTTCGCTCCACCACGGATGATAGCTGCCTTCATGCGGGCCGATGTGCAACTTGAGAGAATCTGCGGCGGCATCACAGGTAAATTGCATTCGCAGAAACTCGCCGCGCTTGTATGCCATGGTTTTTCCGTCGTCCTGATAGAGAGCGCCCTTGCAATCGCGACCAGGGTATATGCGCAGCGTAAGTGGTCCATCGGGAACTTCATTCGTGCTTTGGGTCAACGGTTGCATGGGCACAATGGCGCCTTCGCGGACGAAAACTGGCAAAACTTCCGGCGTGGGATGTACCAAGGCTTGCATCGGGGCAGCCGCCGAAGCAGTCTCCTGATGCAAACGTTCACCGCTCCAATAGTCGTACCAATCTCCCGGTGGAAATTTCACCGTATACGCATCTGGTTTTTCTGGGAATGGCGCCGGCGCGACCAGCAGGTCGGAGCCGAACAGAAATTCGTTTCCCGCGTCGAGATCGAGCGGATGCTTGTCAGCGGCAGCATCAGGAAATTCAAGAAACAATGGACGCATGACCGGCAACCCAGTGCGCGACATTTCTTCAACATATGTGTATAGATACGGCATCAGCTTGTAACGTTCTTCGATGTAGCGGCGGCGAATATTCTCCTGCTCGGGTCCATCCACCCAGGGCTCACGGTGTGGAGTTCTCTTTTCGCTGTGATTGCGGTCAATGGGCTGAAACGTCGCCAGTTCGGTCCACTTGGTAAGAAGCTCGGGAGTGGGCGTGCCGATGAATCCGCCGCCGTCGGCTCCGCTTATGCCGAAGCCGCTGAGTCCGAGATTTTCCAGCATCGGGGTCGTCAGCCGCAAATGGTTCCAGGTCGCGCTGTTGTCGCCTGTCCATGTCTCCGCATAGCGCTGCCCTCCGGCGTAGGAAGCGCGGGTGAGCACAAACGGCCGCTCATCGGGAGAAATCTTGAGCAATCCTTCATAAGTGGCGCGCGAATTTTCCATCCCGTAAACATCGTGGATCTCAAAATGACTGGCAGTGCGCCGCTTGAAACCGGGTTCGTCAATGTGATGGACGACATCACCCGGAATCGTTTTATCCGGTGTGCTGAAGACCGATGGCTCGTTCATGTCGTTCCAGAAGCCGTCGACCCCGTCCGACACAAAGGTTTCGTAAAGGCTGCCCCACCACTCGCGCGTGCTTTGACGGGTGAAGTCGGGGAACACGGACGGCCCGGGCCACACTGTGCCGACAAAAATCGATCCGTCGGGATTTTTTATAAAGTTGTCGCCGGCGACCCCAGTGTCAAACGGCGCGTAGTCCGCGTTGGGCAAGAATGCGATGTGCAGATCGGTAATTGTGACAACGTGGAAGTTTTCCTTTTTCAGATCGGCAAGCATCTGCACGAAATGAGGGAATTTTTCTTGATCGACCGTGAACGGCCGGTTCTTTATCTGAAAATCAATATCCAGATAGAGCCCGTCGGCCGGAATTCGTTCAGACCGCAACTTTGCAGCGATTTCGCGCAGTTCAGCTTCCGTCCCATAACTGTACCGCGACTGCTGATAACCCAACGACCACAGCGGCGGCAATGGCGGAGGCCCGGTCAGCCAGGCGTAAGTTTGCAGGACTTGCTTCGGCTCAGGGCCGTAAAGCAGGTAATAATCAACAGGGCCGTCGTCGGCGCCAAACGAATACACGCTGTCAGTCTGTTTGCCGAAATCAAAACTGGTGCGCCAGGTATTGTCGAGGAGCACGCCCAGCGCTCGACCAGCGCGCATCGTTAGAAAAAACGGAATACTTTTGTAAATTGGGTCAGTCGATTCCTGAAAATTGTAAGCGTCCGTGTTCCACATGGTGAACGCCTGGTTGCGGCGATCAAGCGGACCAACTTTATCGCCAAGCCCGAAGTAGTGCTCATCTAAAGGCATTCTCTTGTAAATGCGGAATGCCTTGCCGTGAAACTCTGCCGGCCAGCCGCTGGCATCCTCTTGGAGAATATTCCCCTGCAGATCGCTGACAATAAGACGCAACCTCGAACGTTCAATTTGAACTCGCAGATTTTTCGTACGAAAGCCGACGGCTGCATTGCTATTGTCCGCCGTTACAGTTGCGTGTTGTTGACGCGCAGCCGGCAGCACCGCCCAGGACGCATCTTCCGGCAAAGCTCCATTGCGACCAATGCGAACCCGAATGACATCATCGCGCAGAGCGGTGATCTGAATAATGGACTGTCCGCTCGAAATTTCAATTCCGTTGGCGAGAGGCCTCGCTCCCGAAAACTCGTTTAATTCCAACTCGCCGGCAGCATGAAACTTCTGTGGTGCAGCGGCGAAACAATTAGCCGCAATCAAAAGAGAAAACAAAACGAGACAGCGCACAGTTGTATTTAAGTGCATGTAGAGGTCGATTTTACAAGAAGCCCAGCTCGGTCTTAATCTCCACAACTCTTAAACACTGTCATCCCGAACCTGCACTCCGAAGGAGGGCAGGAGAGGGACCTTACGAAGCCCCGAAAGCTCTTCGGAAGCCTTCGGGATCAAATCGAATAATGGCGTCGGAAGCGATGCTCCCGTCCCGTATACGTCCCCGGCAATACCCAGGGCACGGTCCCTCTCGCGTCCGACTTTGGCGAACGAGTTCGGGATGACACGCGATTGAGGTTGTAACTTTTCTTGCGCATGCGAATCCAATCTGCTGCGAGGTGATGGAATGAGAGCTGCAACCAGGAAGTCTGCAATAGTCTCTAAAATCATGGCGATATTCGCGGTCGTGGCGATGGCGTTTTTTGCATTTGCAGCGAAGGGAAACCGCGCTCATGCCGCCGAAGGTAACATCGCTCTCCCTAATCCCGCGATCGATGCGCCGCTGGCCTCAATGCCCAGCAAGCAAACCGCTGTTCTTGCAGGCGGTTGCTTTTGGGGCATTCAAGCGGTTTTCCAGCATGTCAAAGGTGTGAAGGAGGCCACCTCGGGTTATTCCGGAGGATCGGTCGCCTCGCCGGATTATGAACAAGTAAGTACCGGCAATACCGGTCACGCGGAGTCGGTGAAGATTACTTTCGACCCGTCGCAGGTTTCATATGGTCAACTTCTTAAGGTGTTCTTTTCGGTGGCGCATGATCCTACGCAGCTGAATCGCCAGGGACCGGACACCGGAACTCAATATCGCTCGGTGATCTTCTATGGGGATGAAGAACAACAGCGCATAGCCCAGGCCTATATTTCGCAACTCGAGCAGGCAAAATTGTTTCCCAGGGCGATCGTTACCCAAGTCGTCCCTTTGAAGGCCTTTTACGTAGCCGAGGGCTATCACCAGAACTACGCCACGCTTCATCCCGACAATCCGTACATCGCGATCAACGATGCGCCGAAGGTGGAGCATCTCCGCGCGCAATTTCCGGATCTGTACAAGAAATAATAGCGGGAACGGAAAGATAAACTTGGTGGGCAGTGCAGGACTCGAACCTGCGGCCTTCTCGGTGTAAGCGAGACGCTCTAACCAACTGAGCTAACCGCCCCCGGAGCTTTCAGCCATCAGCTGTCAGCTGTGAGCAAAACCTGATCAAATGGTCTGATGAAAACTGTGGGACTCTCGCAGTATAGGGAACCCTGCAAACGGCGGTCAAACTCGCTTGATTGGGGGAACACATGGATTAGTGGATCGCGTGGTTACTTTATTGCCAGTACACTGTAGTTAGGCGTGAACTGGTTGTTACTCGTGATGTGCAATGCTTCAAGTCCCAGCCCAGTGAAGTTGATGCATGGGACTAGCGTGGTCCGTACCAATTTCTTGAGCAATCTGGACGGGACGAAGCTATGCAGCGCTAAGTTTGTGGTGCGCAGCAGGCCTCCGAGGCTCGACAGTTCAGGAACCACCTTTATTTCAGAGAACATAGATAAAACGGACCGCACTCCGCTTGCGGTGAATCTCCAGCGCTCGCCGTCACTGAACTGTGGCGCCATGGATGGGATGCTGGCCAGCAGTGCGCCTCCAGGTTTGAGGACTGAATGGATCTGTTGAGCAGCTCGATGAGGTTCTTTGAAGCAGTCAAAGACCTGAGTGGCTATTACTAAATCAAAGCTTGCAGAAGCAAACGGCAAACTTTCGCCGGTACCGACAACGTCCACAAAATCCGTGCGCAGTAAATCGAAACCGAAGTAGCGTTTAACCCGCCCCGTAAACAGAGGCCGATAGGGTTGGTACCTACCGCCAACGTCAAGGATGCTCAATGCTTTGTCAGGAAGCTGCGCGATCCAGGCCTGAAAAATAAGCCTTCGCGAATGTAGCACCAGAAAATTTGGATCGGTGAGCGCCGGCCGAAGGCGCTTCTCTGCGATTTTCTGAAGGTCATCTTTAGCTCGGCTTGAATAACTCTCAAACGGCAGCGCAGCATCGGCCATTGTGGAATCGTACAAGGTTGCGGACCTACAAGTTGATTACTGTTTCGTTTCCGTGCCACTGATTGGCAGCCCGAAATCCTAATACGTCGGGCTTCGGCGTTGAGTCTCTGCATGCCTGCTAAACTCGCATCGTGCGGCGGCTGATTGTTAACGCGGACGACTTCGGTCTGACTTCAGGGGTGAACCGGGCAATTATCGAGTCGCACGAGCATGGCATAGTCACTTCCGCCACGCTGATGGCTCGCGGCGCAAAATTTCAGGAAGCCGTGGACTCGGCCTCGCGAAATCCTCGGCTCAGCGTCGGTTGCCACGTGCTCTTAGTGGACGCTTCCCCGGTGCTCGATGTGCGGCAAGTCTCAAGCTTGGCGACGACAAATTCCGGCGAGCCAAAATTCCGCGATAGCCTGATAAGTTTTGCCGGGCTCGCGCTCGCCGCACGCCTCGACGAAGATCAGATCGAAGCCGAGATCACGGCTCAGATCCGCAATCTGCAGACTGCGGGAATTCGAGTATCACACCTGGACTCACATAAACACACTCACATGTTTCCGGTGGTCTTCAGGCCAATGCTTCGCGCAGCAAGGACGTGCGGTGTATCGGCGGTGCGGAATCCTTTCGAGCCTCTGCTCTTTGCCGGAACGAAAAATTGGAGGCGAAGGGTTCAGCTAGGAATTCTAAGATCGTTCCGAACAAGTTTTCGGAAACAATTGCACGACTCCGGCATTACAACACCGGACGGTTGCGTAGGCATTGTAGCCACCGGCGGCCTTACTCAAGACAGGTTTCGCCAATTGATCCAGAACCTGCCCGAGGGCACTTGGGAATTCGTGACCCACCCCGGATACAACGATGCGGATCTCGATGGCATTCATACCCGCTTACGCCGCTCGCGCGAGAAGGAGCTGGCAATTTTGACCTCGCCTGAAACCAAGGAACTGATACAACGCGAGCAGATTGAGCTGATTTCTTATCACGAATTTGGCTTATTTTCGCAGCAGTCACCAGAAGTACCATCACCTTCGGGTCAGGCCAAGTGACTGACGATTACTTCCGGGAGTAATTCAACGTCGATATGATTATGCAACGTCATGGAAAAGCGCCCAGAATCCAGAGTGACAGCCGACATTCCGGTTCGCGTTTGGGGTATGGATGCTGACGGCAAAGCATTTTTTCAAAGCGGTCTGGCTGGCAGCCTGAGCAGCGAAGGCGCCCAACTCACACATCTGCATCATTGCCTGCAGGCCGGCGACATTGTCGGCATTCAGTATGGCGAAAAAAAGGCGCGTTTTAAAGTAATCTGGGCTAATCCTTCAGTGGTGCCGCGAAAAAACAAGGCTGGGGTTCTGATCCTTCCCGACCAGGTCGCGCCGTGGACCGAAATTGCCGCGGAAACTGTCGGTAAGAGGAAGGAAACCGGTTCTGATAAGCGTAGATTCAGTCGCCACAAAGTACAGTTTCCGATCGAAATTAGTTTTGAGGACACACGCCGCGCTCACATGCAATGCAGCGCGACCGATATAGGCGGCCGCGGCTGCTACATTGAAACGTTCTGCCCGCTGGCGATTAACACCGAGATCGTCATCACGTTCTGGCTTGATTCGGAAAAAATCCGAGCTTCGGGAGTAGTCCGGACTAGTGACCCGGGCGTGGGGATGGGTATCGAGTTTACCGCGCTGGAAGGGCACATTCAGGAGCGCCTGCAAAAATACATCGAAAAGATGGACAAGGGATTTTCGAAGGCGGCCACTGAAAGCGTCTAACAATTCTGTCCATTAATCCGAATCCTTGCCCCGCTTTCCCCATCGAATGTACATGCGGGACAGCCTGAAAATCGGCATCACCTGTTATCCCACTTACGGCGGCAGCGGTGTAGTTGCAACCGAGCTTGGCCTGGAATTGGCGCAGCGTGGGCATGAGATCCACTTCATCTCCTACGCGCAGCCGATTCGCCTGGAGCGACCCACAGCAAACATTCACTATCACGAAGTTGAAGTCTCGCGATACCCACTTTTCGACTATCCTCCATACGATTTGGCCTTGGCCACTCGGATGGCCGAAGTTTCGGAGTTGTATGATCTTGACCTTCTACATGTGCATTACGCGATTCCGCATTCTGTGAGTGCATTGTTGGCTCGGCAGATGCTTGCCGCGGGACCGAAGAAACGCAAGCTGCCCTTCGTCACAACGCTGCACGGGACCGACATCACACTCGTTGGCCAAGATCGTTCCTACTTGCCAATCACTCGTTATTCGATCGAGGAGAGTGATGGAGTCACCGCCATCTCTGAGTATCTGCGGGCGCGGACGGTGCGCGAGTTCGATGTGAAGAACCAGATCGAGGTCATCTACAACTTTGTTAATTGCGATGTGTATTGCCGCGATAAGAATTTCGCCGAGCGTCGCGCGGAGTATGCTCCCAATGGCGAGCGCATTCTGGTTCATGTGTCGAATTTTCGCCCCGTCAAGCGGGTCACTGATGTAATCGAAATTTTTGATCGCGTGCGCAAACAGATTCCTGCAAAACTTTTGCTTATGGGCGATGGACCGGACCGGTCTCCGGCGGAATGGCTCGCCGTCCAAAAGGGCATCCACACCGATGTGATCTTTCTCGGCAAGCGTGAACAGGTCTATGAAACGCTGGCCATTTCCGATGTTCTGCTCATGCCCAGTGAATTGGAATCCTTTGGCTTGGCGGCGCTGGAAGCGATGGCGTCGGAAGTGGTGCCCATAACTACAAATGTTGGCGGCGTGCCGGAGGTCGTCGAACACGGAAGGAGTGGCTTCCTGGCGGAGGTCGGAGATGTTGAAACTATGGCGCGCTATGCCATCGAAATTCTCAAGGACGAGAACCGCCTTCGGGCTATGGGGAAACAGTGCCGTGAGGCGGCGCGCGCACGTTTCTGCACCACCAGGATTATTCCGCAATACGAACAGTTCTACCGTCGAGTGCTGGAGCGTTCTTCGTAGACGGTTGCCGGCATCTTTGCGTCGCCGGGCAGAATGGGAAGCCGCAGCCTGACGAGAGTTCCCGTTCCGTTCCGGCTATCAATGGTCATGCGGGCAGCTTCTCCATACAGGACTTTAAGCCTCTCGGCCACATTCGCCATGCCAATTCCGCCCTCGCCAAATCCTGCGGGCCGCTCGAGTAACTGCACCGATCCCATACCCACACCATCGTCTTCTACTTCTATGGTCACGTGTGAATCCGAAAGTTTGCTGCGCAGATAAATACTGCCGCCGTCGATCTTCGATGAAAGTCCGTGTTTGATTGAATTTTCAACCAGTGGCTGTAGCAGCATGCTGGGGACCATCACGTCCAGCGATTCGGGATCCAGTTCTTTGACCACTTTGAGTTTGTCCGATCCGAAGCGAACCACCTCAATGTCGAGGTAATTGTCGATGAAATCAATTTCTTCCTGCAGGGCGACGAATGCGTCGCTACTGTGGAGCAGCCGGCGCAGGATGGTAGCCAGCTTGATAATCAGTTCGCGTGCGGTGTCAGGGCTCACGCGCACCAGCGAAGAAATCGAATTCAGAGTATTGAATAAAAAATGCGGGTTGATCTGGTTCTGCAAAGCAGCCATACGTGCGCTAAGCAGCAGCTGCGCCTGCTCTTCCAACTTGATTTGCAGCCGAACCCCGTTCCAGATTTTCAGTTCGATCACAATTACGGTGACCGAGGTAGCATAAATCAGCAAATCCACCCAAATGGGATGATCGGCATAGCTGTACCCCGGTAGCCATCGCAGTACCATAGTCTGCAAAAAACGCATGGCTACGATGCTGAATAGAAAAAGCATCTGCCAATCGGAGAAACTGGGCCGGGTGTCATCGCGTCGCATCCAGCGCAAAATACTCAAATAGTTAAAGGGAGAGAAGCGCCAGACCTCTTCCTGATTTGGCGCGAACATGCGCAACTGTCCGAACACCAGTCCCACAGCGGCATTCACCGGCAGCATGAGCCAAGCGCCATTAAAAACCGCCAACAGCAAGCCCCCGGTGACCCCGGCGAAACGCCCGGCAATTACCCCGAGGAGAACCGTGGCTTCAAAGGAAAGGTCGCCGGCAAATGTACTTTCCGCTCCGAACTTTATCCAAACGCCGAGCGCCAAGTGAAATCCGATCCACGCGGAAATCGCCAACCATAAAGCGAGATAAGTTTTGTCTTTTAGAGAGCGGTTCTCGCGAAACAGAAGTGACTTGAACTCGACAGATCGAACCAGGCCGGCCGCAATGGCGGCAGCCACTCCCAGCTTGACCAGCAGATTGATCAGGATCAGCCGATATTCCATAGATCAGGATGCCTATGGAGAATGTAGCATTGTTCGCAAGCTTCACAGTGCATCCCGAACTCGTTCGCCGAAGGCGGCGGACCAGAGAGGGACCGTACGATGCGATTGCGTTATCACGAACGTGGAAAGGAAAACCGCCGGCACATGCCTGCGAGGGCGTCCCGATCACGTCCCCATTGTTCACTGTGTCATCCCTCTCTCGTTCGCCAAAGGCGGACGAGAGAGGGACCTTACGATGCGATTGCGTCATCACGAACGTGGAAAGGTAGATCACCGGCGCATGCGCTGCGAGGGCGACCTGATCACGTCCAAGCCGCTGTACACGCCTCGTACGGTCCCTCTCCTGCCCTCCTGCGGAGAGCAGGTTCGGGATGACACGAGTTTGGGTTTGTCGCAAATCGAAATGTACGTGCAATAAAAGCCCGCGTCCGGCGGTGTGCGCGTTCCGCCCCGATTTCTCCAACGTGTCATCCCGAACTCGTTCGCCGAAAGGCGGACCAGAGAGGGACCTTACGATGCGATCGCGTCATCACGAACGTGGAAAGGAAAATTGGCGGCGCATGCGCTGCGAGAACGTCCTGATCACGTCCAAGCCGCTGTACACGCCTCGTACGGTCCCTCTCCTGCCCTCCTGCGGAGAGCAGGTTCGGGATGACGCGCGTAATTAGAAAGGTCCGATGATCCCGCCGATCTGGCGGGGTGGCGGGAGCTTGCGTTCCTGCAGGACGTCGAGATATTTCAATCCGGTTCCGGTGTTAAAAAGCACAACTCTATTTTTGTCGGAAAGAAATGGCGATTTTCCTGCCGAAGGTTTAAGCAATTTGCGATAAGCTGCCAGGCTCGCTGCCCCTTCCGGCGCAGCAAAAATTCCTTCGCGTTTAGCCCAATGGCGCACTGCATCTCTGATTTCGTCATCGGTTACTGCGATTGCGGTTCCGTGACTGCGCTTAAGAATGTCGAGCACGAGATAATCGCCGTAAGGCTTAGGTACGCGTAACCCGGCGGCCACAGTCGAAGCGTTTTTCCACGCCTCTACCGCGATCTTGCCTTCATTCCAGGCTTCCACAATGGGAGCGCAACCCGCGGCTTGGACCACGATCATGCGTGGACGCTTGTTTTTTTTGGAAAGCCAACCGAGCTCTTCCATTTCATCGAAGGCCTTCCACATTGCGATCACGCCAACGCCGCCGCCGCAGGGGAAAATTATGGCGTCCGGCAGTTTGCCGCCGAACTGTTCGAACAACTCATACGCCATCGTTTTCTTCCCTTCCACGCGATACGGCTCTTTCAACGTGGAAAGATCGAACCACCCTTCTTTATCTTTGCGCTCACTGACCAAGCGTGCGCAGTCGCTGATGAGGCCATTTACCAGGGTCAGACGCGCTCCATAGATTTCGCATTCGATGCGGTTCGCAAGCGGAACATCTTGAGGCATGAAAATGTGCGCTTCGATTTGTACCGCCGCCGCGTATGCAGCCAGTGCACTGCCCGCGTTACCCGCTGAGGGCATCGCGACTTTTTTTATGCCAAGCGCTTTGGCAACGCTTATCGCAATTGATATCCCCCTGGCTTTGAAAGATCCAGTGGGATTCAGGCCCTCATCTTTGATCCAGACATCAGGAAACTCGCGGCTGGCAAGCAGCGGGGTGAATCCTTCGCCGAGCGTAATTGGTTCAACATCAGGCAAAACCTCGCGGTAGCGCCAGAGGCTGGCTTCCCTACCCGCGGGTGTGCCGGGAATGAACTTCGCCTTGATTGACTTCAGGTCGTATCGCGCGAATAGAATTCCGCCATCTTCCGGGCACACGTTCTGCGGGATGTCAGCTGGGAGATGTGCCCCGCACTTTGTACATTCAAGAAAAATGACTTGAGACACGCAAAAAATTTTATCAGGCTTGCGGATGTAAACCCTGCAGCATGATGGGATCGTACCAGTACTCACGACGCCGGCAGCTGATTCATTAATCCCCTAGCTTTCCTAAACCACGGCCGTTCGCGACGTCGCAGATACCGGGGCAGCGTAGGTTTTTTGGCAAGAATGCGTTGCGTCCACACCCGGGCTTCGGCATTTCGCCCTTGTGATGCAAGGAAACTTGCATAATTCAGATAGGTTTCGGAAAGGGTCGAAATTTGAGTGGTCTTTTGAAAGAGCGTGTCGGCCTTTTCCGTTTGGCCGGTCTTCGCGTACGCATGAGCTAACAACCCGGCGGCGCGGTGAAAATCGTACTGCGGGTCTTTAGCTACCACTCGCTCCAGGTCGGCCACCGCGGCGGGAAAGTCTCCCAGCTCACTTTCGGCGATACCCCGACGGTAAAACGGATCAGGCGAGTCGGTGCGTGAGGAGATTGCTTTGTCATAACATTCGCGTGCCCGATCAAATTTCTTCTCATCAAGATAAAGATCGGCAAGTTCTTCATAATTTCCCGCCGACGGATTGTCGAGGATGATGGCCTGGAGTTCGTGAATTCTGCGTCGTCGAGGAAAGGTTTTAAACGATTGCCGGAGCAGGCCGGCGTCAGGCAGGACCTCAACAAAAATATAGACCACCGCGCCTATCCAGCCGCCGATCAGAATGATCCATAGCCAATAGCTGTCCGGCCGGCGACGGATGAAGTGGACGATTGCAATCGCCTGCAGAACCAAGTTCCAGGGAAACAGGAATGAGTAAAAGAACCCCATGGATTTGCGAAATATAGCAGAAGCATCGAGTAGTTATAAGTGGCTAGTGGCCAGTGGCTGGTGGTTACTGATCTCCTCAGAGGTCGCTAGCCTCCAGCCACGGATGGCCCACCACTGCTGTTAAAATCTTCCCAGTGACTCCACCCATTCGCTTGATCGCCGTCGATGTTGACGGTACCCTGCTGAACTCTCAATTTCGAATATCCGAGAAGGACTTGAAAGCCTTGCAGCGAGCCAACCAGGAGGGAATCGAAGTCATTCTGGTCACCGGCCGCCGCCATACTTTTGCCTTGCCAATCGCCCAGCAACTTGGGTTCGATTTGTGGCTGATCAGTTCCAACGGGGCCGTTACCCGCTCGCTGCAGGCTGAAGCTTTTCATCGAGATTTGCTTCCTGCCAAAACCTGTCTGGAACTTTGCGCCGCGATGCGGGAGTTTCGCAGCAATATGGTGGTGACTTTCGACAAAGAATCAAAGGGCGCACTGGTGCTTGAGCGCATGGACGAACTGACCAGCAGCATTCGGCATTGGCTGGAAAAAAACATGCAGTACATCGAATTCGTCGTGCCAATTGAGAATGCTCTGGTCGCCGACCCTGTTCAGGCCATGTTTTGCGGCACGATTACGCGAATGCAAGCCGCAGTGCGGGCCCTTGAATCAGATCCAATAAAGGACCAAATCACCGTGGTGCGAACCGAGTACCCGGCCCGTGACCTGTGCATTGTCGATGTGCTGAACCGTGGTTGCTCGAAGGGCCATGCACTCAAAAGATGGGCCGATTATCGCGGCATTCCGCGCGAACAGGTCATGGCCATTGGCGACAATTTTAATGACCTGGAGATGCTTGCCTTTGCCGGAGTGCCGTTTATCATGGGAAATGCCTGTGAGGAACTGAAAAGTCGTGGCTGGCCCGTGACCCGTTGCAACGACGAAAACGGCGTCGCGTCCGCAATCGAGCAGGTACTTACAAGAGAGCAAGTTATTTAGCCACATCCAATCTGAATACACAGTGCGATTAACTTTCAAATTCGGAACAGCAATTTTTCTGGTTGGCAGTACGGTGTGTGCGGGCGCGACCGATCTCGCCATTCTCCGCAACGGAAACTCGATTCCCCACGAGCGTCACCAGACGATTGGCGCGGTAACTCGGCTGTACTTAAGCGATTCCGCCAGTGGATATCTCGAGATTCCGACCGACCAGATAGAGCGCTTCGAGGTTGACAATACTCCGCCGCCTGCGCCATCTGTGGCTTCGCATCCCGCGCAATCGAATTTAGTAAACACAACCGCAGTTTCGTCTTCCCTGGATTCACCTGCGCAGAAAATCATCGACCGACAAAGCCTGGACGCAATGGTGAACGGCGCTGGTCAGCGGCACCAGATTGATCCCGACTTCATCAATAGCGTGATTCGCGCCGAGAGTGGATTCAACAACCACGCCGTCTCACGGAAAGGTGCGCAAGGGCTGATGCAACTCATGCCGCGGACTGCATCACAACTCGGCGTCACGAATTCGTTCGATCCCAATGCGAACGTCGAGGGTGGAACAAAGTACCTCCGCGAGTTGCTCGAGAAATATAACTATGACGCGCCCAAGGCGCTGGCGGCCTACAACGCCGGTTCCCGTCGCGTAGATCAGTACCACGGAGTGCCGCCATACTTTGAGACCCAGACTTACGTGGCGAAGATCATTCGCGACTACAACCGCAAGAAACTCGCCCAGAATCCTTCGCTGGCGCACAAAGGCAACATACATTCTTCACATTCACAGATCGCAAAACGTGGAACACCGAAATCCGCAATGCGAAAAACTGCAGCCGAAAAACCGCTTGCCGGGACGGAGTCTGCCTCCCGCTAATTGACCGCACCTGTACTCCCGTATACCTTGTCACTGGAGTTTCCATAGTCAGCCTCATGCGCCAATGAACAAAAAACAGATTCTGACCACCACAGTGGTGCTGGCCATATTGGGGCTGCTGGTTTACTTTCAGGTGCAGCATTGGCGCCGTTTTGATTGGGGGCGCTTTCGCAGCGTCAGTCATGTTGATCCTCTACACATTGCCGCCGCAGTCGGTTTAATTTATCTGACCTATGTGTTGCGAGCGCTTCGCTGGAAAGTTTTCCTGGAACCGGTCTGCAAGGCTTCCACATGGAAGCTTGTACCGCCGATGTTTATTGGATTCACCGGCCTCGCGCTCCTGGGCCGGCCGGGTGAGTTCATTCGTCCTTATTTGATCTCGCGCGCCGAAGAGTTACCTTTCGCGTCACAGGTGGGTGTCTGGACGATTGAGCGCATATTCGACGTCGGCGCATTCACCGTGCTAATGACGATCGATGTCTTCTTCTCTTCCGCGATACGCGTCAATCCTTATCTTCCCAAGTTTCGCGTCGCCGCAATTGTCCTGTGCGCGATGGTCGCCTTCGCCGGCTTTGTTGCGTTTCTAGTGCGGGTACGCGGCCACCAGGTTGCCGAGTTATTGCACCGGCTCACAGCAAAATTTTCTACTCGCCTGGCCCATGCCGTTGACCAAAAAGTCCGCGCCTTTGGCGAAGGACTTAACACAATTTCCGGCACAAAATCACTGGCGAAGCTGGTGGCGATCTCGCTGATCATGTGGTTCATGATCGCGTTGTCTTACCGCGAGGTCGCTCACTCTTATCCGCGAGAGACTTTGGAGCAAGGCCCGCCCGCCGTAGACGTTGAGACTGCGGATTTGGCCAGCCTTCCGGAAATGGCCGGGCAGCCGCTCAGCGATGACACAGTGGCGACTCTTAACTCGGCCCTTCAGTCTAAAGGTTATTCATTGAGGACGATGAATGGTGAAACCTGGCTATTCCGGCAGCGAAAGCGCATCAAGAGAGTTGGCGATCGCCCTCACCTCGCAAACATGGATGTTCCCCACGTTCTGCTGTTAATGGGTTTCAGCATGATCGGGTCGGTTGTGCAGCTGCCCGCAGTCGGCGGCGGAAGCCAGTTGGCGGTGATCAGCGCGCTACAAGTGATCTACGGCATCCCGCCTGAGCTCGCGCTCAGTTGTGGCATGCTCCTCTGGCTGGTGACTTTTATGTCCTGCGTTCCGGTCGGCATGGCGTTTGCTCATCAGGGACATTTGTCTTTGCGGAAGCTCTCAAAGGCAAGTCATCAGGAGGAGGAGGACAAAGGCTGAGTCGCCAGTGACGAGCATTCAGCATTCCGCAGTCAGCCAACCCCTCACTTGCAAGACCAAGTACTGAATGCCAAGTGCCAAGTGCTGAGTACTGAATGGTGAGTGCTTTCTAAGCTACAATTCACTCAGTCCCCAATTATCATGAAGTGCCCTTTTTGCGGCTTTGCTAATGACAAGGTCGTGGATTCGCGCGAAAGCAAGGAAGCCGATTCCATTCGCCGGCGGCGGGAGTGTCTGAAATGCCAAAAGCGTTTTACCACTTACGAGCGCATCGACGAAATTCCGTACATGGTCGTGAAAAAAGACGGGCGGCGCGAGAAATTTGATCGCCAAAAAGTCTTGAATGGATTGTTGAGGGCGTGCGAAAAGCGTCCGGTTCCGATCAGCAAACTGGAGCAGATTGTGAACGACGCCGAGTCTTTCGTGATCGAATCCGCTGAGCGTGAACGCAAAACCAGCGAGGTCGGCGAGTTGATCATGAGCCGCCTGCGACGCTATGACAAAGTGGCATACGTAAGGTTTGCGTCGGTTTATCTGGACTTCAAAGATGTACAGGAATTCATGACCGAGCTGAAGGACTTGTTAAAGACCAAAGAATCACTGGAGCCACAAACCAAGAGTACAGCAAAACCCATGTAGGACGGGCGTCCACGCCCGTGCGCCGAGCGCGCTCGGCTCAATTCCATGCGGGCATTCCCCGGGCGTGGACGCCCGGGGCTACGCGAACATCTCATGTCCCACAAAATTACTCTCATCCCCGGCGACGGAATCGGCAGTGAAGTGACCCAAGCGGTGGTGCGCATCCTCGAGGCTACCGGTCTGAAATTTGAATGGGAGACTGTCCAGGCGGGAGCCGAGGCCTTCGAAAAATACAAAGAATACATTCCCAAGGGGCTGACCGAATCCATCGAACGCACGCACGTTGCCTTAAAGGGCCCGATCACCACGCCCATAGGCGGCGGGTTTGCCAGCATCAACGTGCAACTACGCAAGCAATTCGAGCTTTACGCCAACTTCCGCCCGGTGCGCAATCTGCCCCACATCCCCACCCGGTATCCCGATGTGGATTTAGTCATCGTGCGCGAAAATACCGAAAGCCTGTACTCCGGGTTGGAGCACGAGGTTGTACCCGGCGTGGTCGAAAGTCTGAAGATCATCACGGAAAAAGCTTCGACGCGCATCGCGCGCTTTGCTTTTGAATATGCTCGCAAGAACAAACGCAAGAAAGTCCACTCCATCCACAAAGCCAACATTATGAAGCTTTCGGATGGGCTTTTTCTGCGCTGTTCACGCAATGTGGCCAAAGAATATCCCGAAATCACCTACGGCGAGCACATCGTGGACAATACCTGCATGCAGCTGGTTATGAATCCTTACCAGTATGACGTGATGGTCATGGAGAACCTTTACGGGGACATCATTTCTGATCTCTGCGCCGGGCTCGTCGGTGGCCTGGGACTGGTGCCCAGCGCTAATCTCGGCGAGCATTGCGCTATCTTCGAAGCCGTTCACGGCTCCGCGCCGGATATTGCGGGGAAAAATCTTGCCAATCCCACAGCTCTTTTGCGTTCTGCATTACTCATGCTGCGGCACATCGGAGAACCTGACGCAGCTCTGAAAATCCGCAACGCTCTCGAAAAGGTCTACCGCGATCGCGAGAAGCTGACCAAAGACGTCGGCGGCAAAGCCGGGACTTCAGAGTTCGCGGATTCTGTCATTGCCGCAATGCATTAATTCGCTCCCGAAAAGCCATTCGCGTCGGAGTCGACCGAACTCTTAACTCTGTTAGAATGGCGCGTTCGGAGGAGTAACTTGAAGTCCGATCCAACCCCTTTCAACCCAGTGTTTCACCGCTTTGCAATATTCACCGCCTGCGCTACTTTCATTCTGATCATCGCCGGAGCACTGGTTACTAGTAACGATGCGGGACTGTCAGTTCCCGACTGGCCGACTTCTTACGGTCACGTTTTCCGCTTGCCGCCGTGGATTGGCGGCATCCGATACGAGCATAGCCATCGTATGATCGCGGGCTTCACGATTCTGCTGACACTGTCGATCGCGCTTTGGACATGGCTTGCCGATCGCCGCCGCTGGATGAAGGTGCTGGCTTTTGGTGCTCTGGGCACGATTATTGTCCAGGCGGTTCTGGGCGGGATGACAGTACTAGAGTTTCTGCCGCCGGCAATTTCAACCGCTCATGCCACAGTGGCACAGACTTTTTTTTGTATTGCGGTTTTGATCGCGGTCTTCAGCGGCCGCAAGTGGGTGGAGGAAGTCCCTGCCGCGACAATTGATGACCATCGCCCGACGCTGCTGACGTTGGGCTTGCTATCAATTCTCATCCTTTACCTGCAACTCGTGCTGGGAGCTCTGTTCCGGCATCATGGATTGCCTTGGTGGCCGCACGTGGTGAATGCCGTCACAGTCGCACTGATTCTTACTTGGACAGGCGTTCGCGCGATCTCGCAATTTTCTAAAGTTGACGCCATTCGCCGTCCTGCGGTGCTGCTGCTCTTCATCCTGGTATTGCAGCTTTGCCTGGGCTTCGCCGCGTTCATCACTCGCCTGGTCTGGAGCGTAGGAGCGCCTCAGCCGGAGTTCCCCATGGTGCTCGCAACGGTCACTCACGTCGCTGTCGGTGCGCTGCTGCTGGCTACGGCAGCGGTTCTGACGTTGCAAGTCTGGAGGCACTCGCCTGCGGCGCAGAAAAACCAACTGCCCTCAGCCAGACCGATCGCTGTCTCGCGTCAGACCCCCGATTTCTCGCCGCAGACGCGCTCGTCGTAAAATAATCTTTGACCTCTCACATGTCTGCCTCCACGCTGGTGGGATCTATTCCCACGGAAAACCGCATCTTGTCACCGGTGATTTCCGTGCGCGAACTGGTGCATCGTTATGACAATCGCACAGCACTGAACGGGGTCTCATTCGATGTCCGTCCGGCGGAACTGTTCGGGTTGCTTGGTCCTAATGGCAGCGGTAAGACCACGATGTTCAGAATTCTTTCAACGCTGATGGTTCCGGTCGCGGGACAAGCTGTCATCCTGGATCACGACGCAGCCAAAAATCCCAGCCAGTTGCGGCGCGAAATCGGGGTGGTGTTCCAGGCCCAGAGCATCGACCTGAAACTTACCGCGACAGAAAATCTGCAGCATCAGGGGCATCTGTACGGATTACACGGTTCGGCACTGCGAGCGAGGATCAAAGAGATTCTGGAGCGAGTGCGTCTTGCCGATCGCGCGCAGGACAGAGCAGAAACATTTTCCGGGGGGATGCAGCGGCGTCTGGAATTAGCGAAAGGCTTACTGCACGGCCCGCGAGTTCTTCTGCTGGATGAGCCGACGACAGGTCTTGACCCCGGAGCGCGGCGCGATCTATGGCAATACCTGAGCATCCTGCGGGACGAGGAACGGGTGACCGTGCTGGTGACTACACATTTGATGGAAGAAGCAGAACGCTGCGACCGGCTGGCAATACTGAATGAAGGCAAGCTGGTTGCGCTGGGGACGCCTACGGAATTGAAGCACGAAATCGGCGGAGATGTGATCGTGCTCGAGGCCAAAGACCCGGAGGGGCTCGCGGTGCGAATTCGCGGTCGATTCAATGTGGATGTCAACGTAGTTGGATCTCAGGTGCGCATTGAGAAAGATCAAGCCCACCGCTTTGTAACCAATGTCGTGGAAGCATTTCCAGGGGAGATTGACGCGGTTTCGATCGCCAAGCCCAGCCTGGAGGATGTCTTCATTAAACGAACAGGCCACCGATTCTGGACCGAGGGCCCGCCAAGCACGGAAGGCCCACCTAAACCCAAAATGCGTAAGCAGTAGCAGACAGGAAGACTTTTAATGGCTGCAAACAGCACCGCACTACCGATACCGATCTCCGGAACTCGCAATGAAATCTTGCTGCCCGCGTTCACTCTATGGCTTCGGGAGATCGTTCGCTTCTATCGGCAGCGCTCGCGAGTTGTAGGCGTAATCGCGTCACCCATTCTGTTTTGGGTTGCGATCGGCTCGGGGTTCGGAACTTCGTTCCGCTCCGGTGCAAACGGCAACCAGAATTATCTGGAGTATTTCTACCCCGGCGCGCTGATCATGATTGTGCTCTTCACTTCGATTTTTACGATGATGTCGGTCATCGAAGATCGCAAAGAAGGATTTCTATTGTCAGTGTTAGTCGCGCCGGTTTCGCGTTCTGCGATTGTGCTGGGCAAAGTTCTGGGCGGGACTACGCTGTCGACAATTCAAGGACTGATTTTTCTCGTGTTTGCGCCGCTGGTGGGCGTACACATGGGCCTTACCGATTTCGCGCTTATTGCCGTAACGATTTTCCTGGTCTCATTCGCGCTCACCGCGCTAGGTTTCGCCATCGCCTGGCCCATGGATTCGACGCAAGCGTTTCACGCAATCATCAATTTGTTTCTGATTCCGCTTTGGCTGTTGTCAGGCGCGTTGTTCCCAATTGCCGGCGCCTCGGTGTGGCTGCGGGTGTTGATGCGCATGAACCCGCTTACGTATGGCGTGGAAGCATTGCGCCAGTTGCTCTACCCCGCAAAACAAAACTCCCTTGCCACTTCGCTGGCAACGTTAGTTTTATTTTCGCTGTTCATGTTTGGTTTGAGCTTTGTGATGGTGAACCGGCGGACCACCAAGCCTGCGGCATGATCGAGGTCATTTTCCCAAAGCCTGATTGATCATACGAGCAAGCCTGATTCCTGCCAGCGCGAGACGCCGGTCCACAATGCCAATATCATTTTCGAAATAGCTCTCATCGACCGCGCCTCCGTCATTCAGCCAGACTTTTTTGGCCAACAAAAAAGATTCATCGGCCCACTCCGCCGGAGTTCCACCCGCCTGGATCGTCAGCTTCCTGCTCGCAATCAGCTCGTTGAGTCGCGCTACGTACCGTTTTTCAGAAATGCCCGCATGTTCAATCAAACCCGTGTCCCACGCGAAGTGCAGATTGCATGGGTATTTTCCACATTGGGTCAAACCGAACTCGGACACGTGAATATCGTTTCCTCCGCGTGCTTCGCCGATTGCGTGCATGGGTTGGTGAATATCTCCGACAAAATGCACCAGGAATTTCAGTGCTTCCATCCGCTGCTGCCGGGGCGCCGTTCGATCCGCGAGCACCTGCTCGAAGATGGTGATACGGTCGACTACGCAGTTGTGGTGATCTTGTTGTGTGTAGGAGTGCTGTTGATCCGGACGATAGCAATCGCGGGAATCGGAAAATCCACTGGCATCCATTGGAATATCGACAAAGTGCCAGCCGTAGGTTTCAGGTCGATCGTGCCTGACATCGTCTGCCCAAACTGCGACTGCGGCCAGATGATCATCCCCTAGCAATTCCTTCACCTGCAGCCGCGCGGTGGGAGTCAATCGCGTTTCGGCAATCTCGCCGATAATTCGATGGCCCTCTGGTCCCCAAGCGAACGCACAAGAAGAAATCAAAATTACAAAAGCAAACATTGCCGCGAAATTTTTCATCCGATCCATGTTAACAAGCGCATTTTGCCGCACCAAAGTAACCAACAACTCCCACTGCTGCAATAACTTCGCTGCATGGTACTCTCAAGTTGCTCTGGGGTCGATTGCTCTCTTACAAGAGTGGCAGCGCCCAACGAAAATTTCCGGCGGCTGTTGCGCACGGTTGCAATGCTCTCCGATCTCGGACCCGAGATGACGGCGGAGCGGGACTTTGCCCAAACTGCGAACGTCATGCTCTCCGCGCTGATGCATTCGACGGGAGCGCATGAAGGCGCGCTGTTCGTTTTCATCGAAAAGCCGGCAATGCTGAATTCGATCGTTGCGCAGGGCTTCGCGCTCATCCCCGATCCTTCCGTTATCCCTCTTCTGCCGCGGCATGTACACGCGCTAACCACCGCGCAAGGAGCGGTGCTGCTAGCGCAATCGTCTTACGACACTTTTCTCAGCGCCAATGGCAACGTCGCGCCGGAGCTCTTCCGCTGCGTGGCTCCGTTGAAAGTGGCAGGAAAATTAGTAGGCGCGGTCGCGCTGGGCCGGCGCGAGGGTGACGCGCTCTATGACGAAGAGAGCCTGCAGTATCTCGATCTCTTGTGTCATTACGTGGCATTGTCGGTGCACAACCATGCGCTGACGCAAACTCTTACCCAGCGGGTGGCGGACAATCTGCGACTGATGGCTTCGCTGCACGGTTTTTATGACAACACCCTCGAAGCCTTCGCCAATGCCATCGACGTGAAGCACGTTAATATTCACGGACATTCGTTGCGGGTCGGGCGCTATGCGGCTGCGATCGGTGACGCGCTGGGGCTGGATTCAAATGATGTCGCCGCCGTCCGCTCTGCCGGATATCTTCACGATATAGGTAAAGTTGCGGTCGATAAACGCCTCTTCGGAAAACCCACCGTGCTTGATGCCGAAGAATTTCAAGAAATGGCCGATCACACCACCGTCGGACATCAGATTGTGACCGGAGTTCAGTTTCCGTGGCCGTTTGTTCCGGAGGTTGTACGCTGGCATCACGAGCGCGCCGATGGCTCGGGTTACCCGGATGGCCTTTTGAACGAGGAAATTCCCATGCAGGCACGGATCGTTGGCCTGGCCGACACGTTTGACGCCATGACCAGCCCACGCCCATATCGCGAGCGCATTTCTCTCGGTGCGACGCTCAACGAGATCGTGAGGAACACGCCACAGAGATTTGATCCGGCTGCGGTGCAGGCATTGCTGGTGCAACTTCGCCGCGACGCCGTTGGAACTAACCGTTCGCCGTTTCTCGAAGGCTCCAGCGGTCAACTTGCCGCCACCGACATCGACCAGCTGGCCGCCAATCTGCAGCATAAGACTTCCAACGGACGCCTGTACCTGACGTAATTCACTTGCCGGGAAAGGCATGGTGCGCGTTATGCGCATGAGGCTGCGGCTAGCATCACCGACAGCTTACACCTTGGAGTCTGCCGCTCCCGCACTATTCGGTTGCCAAGCTCCGTCCATCCCAGCGACAATTTCTTTGTGTCCTCGACTATACAGCCGCCAAGAACTGCCGTTGGGCAGCGCCGGCTAAAGCTTTCGCAAATTCTCACTGCGGCCAATCAGCTCACTCTGGTACGCATGGCATTTCTGCCGTTCGTAGTGATAAAGCTGGTCGAAGGGCACTACCGAGGCGCGCTTATCTTGTTCCTGTTCGCTGGACTCAGCGATGGGCTGGATGGATTGCTGGCACGCACATTGCATCAGCAGACTCTACTCGGGCAATATCTCGACCCTATTGCTGACAAGATGCTGCTCAGCACGACGTTTCTGGTGCTCTCCATCGTTCACCAGATTCCCTGGAAATTTACTGTCGTTGTTTTCAGCCGCGACATTTGCATCCTCGCTATAAGCGCTGTGCTGTACACCATTGCGGGATTGCGCGATTTTCGCCCCAGCATTTTCGGCAAAGCCAACACCTTCGCTCAGGTCGCTGCTGTTATTTTCGTGATGCTGTGGCAAATCCATCATGTCCGGTGGGTAGCTGCGGCTCGCATCGGATTTCTGCGCGCAACATTTTTTCTGACAATTATCTCGGCATTGCATTACTTGTATCTGGTGGGCAAGAGAATGCAGGCGGTAGAGCAAAGAGGAATATGAGCGAATTATGGGAATCGATTCGTTTTCGAGGGCCGTCCCAAAAGCTCTACGAGCTTGCCTGACCGGGCTCTTTGACGAGCCACACCCGCCCACGTACCATCGTTGCCATGCTCGACATGACCATCTCCCACTATCGCATCCTTGAGAAACTCGGTGGCGGCGGTATGGGCGTGGTCTACAAGGCCGAAGATACCGAACTCGGCCGATTTGTCGCTCTCAAGTTTCTCCCCGAAAGCATGGCCTCTGACCAGCAGGCGTTGGAAAGATTCCGACGCGAGGCCCGCGCGGCGTCGGCACTGAATCACCCGAACATCTGCACCATTCACGAGATCGGAAAGCACGACGGCCAATCGTTCATCGTGATGGAATTTCTCGAGGGCATGACGCTCAAGCATCGCATCGCCGGCAAACCACTGGAGATGGAAACACTACTTTCGATAAGCATCGAAGTAGCCGACGCGCTCGATGCGGCGCACTCCCAGGGCATTGTTCATCGCGATATCAAGCCCGCGAATATTTTCGTGACCAAGCGCGGGCATGCTAAGGTTATGGATTTTGGCCTTGCCAAGATGAGCGCGGTCGCTTTGTCGAGCGCTGCCGGACTTGAGGCTACGGCAACCATCGAGCACGAATACCTTACCAGTCCGGGCACAGCGCTTGGAACCGTGGCTTACATGTCACCCGAGCAGGTGCGCGGCAAAGAACTCGATCCGCGTTCCGACCTCTTCTCTTTTGGCGTCGTGCTTTACGAGATGGCGACCGGCGCGCTGCCTTTCGCGGGTGAAACTTCAGGCATCATCTTCGACGGCATCCTTAATCGATCGCCGGTTGCGCCGGTACGGCTAAATCCACAGGTTTTCCCGAAGCTCGAAGAACTCATCAACAAGGCGCTTGAGAAAGACCCGCGGTTGCGTTGCCAGAGTGCCGCGGAGATGCGGGCAGATTTGGAGCGGTTAAAGCGCGATTCCAGCTCGGGCAGGATTGCAGTCAACGCGGATTCCTCCGCTTCGGGCGCGAGTGTATCAACTCAGGTGCCCAGCGCCTCGTCAACGGCTGTTCCCATCGTCCCGCAGAGATCGCCATTACGGCGGAAATTGATTCCAGCCGCCGCAATTCTCCTCGCGCTTATAGTTCTGGCAGCGATTTTTGCCTACCGCGCCGGATACTTCTCTTCCGGCATGGCAGCCAGTGCATTTCAGAACGCCAGCATCTCCAGTTTGAGTTCCACCGGGGACGTCATGCTCTCCCGCATTTCACCCGACGGGCATTACCTCGCTTATGTTTCAAATCAAAATGGGCGTTTCAGTTTGTGGGTGCGGCAAATTGCCAGCGCGAGCGCAGTGCAGATTGTTGCTCCCGGCAACCAAAACATTACCTCGCTCTCATTCACTCCCGATGGAGGTTTTCTGGACTACACGGCGCAGTCGGTGGAGCATGCGGATGCCACTCTCTATCAGATTCCGGTACTCGGCGGCACTCCCCGGCTTTTGCTGGATAAAGTCGATACGGGAGTGTCCTTTTCGCCTGACGGAAGTCAGATGACGTACGCGATGATCGAGCCCTCGACGAGCAAAGTTCAGATCATGATTGCGAGATCGGATGGCAGCGCCGCGCGTAAGTTGAGCGAATATGCTGGAACAGTTACGGGCGATAACTATGCCGTGGCTTGGTCGCCCAATGGAAAGCGAATTGCTGCAGTCAGCAAGGCGCTTAATGATCCCAATGGGTTACCGGCCGCCCTTATCGAGATTGATGCAATCACGGGTGCCCAGAAAGAGATGCCGGGAAAACATTGGCGAGACGTCCGGGATTTGACCTGGCTTCCCGACGGTAGCGGAATTCTGCTGGCTGCAATGGAAAAGACTGCCGCCAATACACAACTCTGGGCAATGTCATATCCCGGAGGTAAAGTGCGGCGGGTGTCCAACGACCTGAGCGATTATCTTTCTGTTGCCGTTTCTTCAGACGGGGACACGCTGGCATCAGTACAGCGCAACCTCTCCTCGGATTTGTGGGTCGGCCCTGTAACCGCACCCGACAAGGCCCAGCAAGTCACAACAGGCAGGCTGGATGGCATGAATGGGGGCGTTACTTTTGCGCCTGACGACCAGATCGTTTATGTGGGAAACCATGCACAGAACTGGGATTTGTTCATATCCGCCCCTGATGGAAACAACGTGCGGCAGCTTACCTTTGACCACAGATTTCATGCTTATCCTATGGTTTGCAATCACGGAAGGACGGTTGTATATAACAGCGACACCAATGCCGTGAACGATTTGTGGAAGCTCGACTTGCAGACGGGGAATACTTCTCTGATGCCAAACACTAGGAGCGGACTGGTAGCCGCTTGTACAGCAGATAGCCAGTCGATTCTTTATTGGGCGCAATCCGAGGGCGGTACCTGGTACGTACTCAAAGTTCCGTTTTCAGGCGGGCCCTCCGTGCGGTTTTCTGATCGTGTCGCATTGAGTCCGCCGTTTCTATCCTTAGACGGCAAGCACCTGCTTTTTGCTACGCCAATGAAGGATGGCTCTGTTGGAGCAGTGGTACTTTCGGCCGATACCGGAAATCTCGAATCGGAAATGACTCCGGCATCAACCTTTGACCTGAGCGTAAGCACGCTGTGCTGGATGCCAGATAATCGTTCGGTCGCTTACCCTGATTTACGCAGCGGTGTAGCAAATTTGTGGTCACAGCCTGCGCTTGGGACTGCGCCTCAAAAACAGTTGACCCATTTCACTTCTGGAAAAATCTGGGGCTGCGCCTTTTCGCCGGACGGAAAATATGTCGCCATTTCACATGGCTCGCGACAGAGTGATGCAGTACTGTTTACCACTCCGAAATAACCAATGCCGATTTTGTAAGCTCGCCGACCCCCAGCGATTTCAAGGCACGCAAGAGCATCCGCTCCTGGAGTAAAGCCCAGCTTACGAAGCATGAACGTATCGCGCGAGTAAGCTGAGTTTTGTAAACCAGTAGCTGCTCGGAAGCGCCAGTTATGCGGGAGTTTGCCGGTTTTCGTTCGTTGCCCCTATCATTGAAGTTCTGCTCGCAATATGGCACTGCGCCTCTACAACACACTTTCCGGCAAAGTTGAGGACTTCCAGCCGATTCAGGGCAAGCAAGTCCGCATGTATGCTTGCGGGCCGACGGTGTATGACTACGGCCATATTGGCAATTTCCGGACATTTGTCGCGGTGGATATTCTGCGCCGCTTCCTGCGCCAGAGCGGTTACGAAGTTCGCCATGTGATGAACATCACCGACGTGGATGACAAAATTATTCGCAACGCCACGCAGGCCGGAGTTCCGCTGAAACAGTTCACCTCGAAATACGAAAAGGCTTTTCTCGAAGACACAGACGCTTTGAATATTGAGCAGCCGGAATTAGTCCGCGCCACTGACCACATTCCGGAGATGGCGGACTTCATTGCCAAGCTGGTTGAAAAGGGATTTGCTTACCACACTGATGACGGATCCTATTATTTTCGAATCGCGAAATTTCCCGAGTACGGCAAGCTTTCCAAAAAAGATTTCGCCGGAATGGAAGACGGGGCGCGCGTGGATGTTGATGAGTACGAGAAAGACAGCGCGCGTGATTTCGCCCTTTGGAAGGCCCCAAAGCCGGGGGAGACTTCATGGGAGAGCAAAATTGGACCGGGGCGCCCGGGCTGGCACATCGAGTGCTCGGTTATGTCGATGGAGGAGTTGGGCGAGAGCTTCGACCTGCATGCGGGCGGAGAGGACCTGATTTTCCCGCACCATGAAAACGAAATTGCGCAATCAGAAGCGGCCACCGGCAAGCCTTTTGTGAAGTTCTGGTTTCATGCGCGGTTTCTCCTGGTCGAGGGCGAGAAGATGTCCAAGAGCCTGGGGAATTTTTTTACCCTGCGCGACCTGGTGCTCAAAGGCCACAAGCCTTCGTCGATTCGATATCTGCTGGCATCGGTGCCGTACCGCCATCAACTCAACTTTACCTTCGGAGGATTGCAGCAGGCGGCAGCGTCGGTCGAACGTTTGCGCAATTTTCGTCAGCGGCTGCTTACAGGAAAATTTTCCGCGGGATCGGACCTGAACCTGACTACACTCGCCAACGACAGTTCCCAACGCGTACGCGAAGCGTTGAATGAAGACTTGAACACCGCCCAAGCCCAGGCTGCGATCTTTGATATGGTCCGGATCGCAAATGCTGCCATCGATTCAGGCGAAATGAAGCAAGGCGATGTGCAGCCGCTGCTCTCGACTCTCGATCAGTTGGACGAAATTTTCGCGGTATTGAAGGACGATGATGCCGCCAAGATGCAGCGGATAGCGGATTGGGCAAAATCTGAGGGTCGTGAGAAAGAGATTAGTCCGGAATTGATTGATGCTTTGCGGTCGAACGCTGTTTCCGATGAGCAGGTCAATCAAAAGATTGAGGAGATGAAAGCGGCTCGCGCTGCTAAGAATTTCGCGGCTTCGGATGCCATCCGAGCAGAACTCACCGCCAATGGCATTCTGATCGAGCAGACCAAGGAGGGCGTGCGCTGGCGGCGAAAATGATCGATCACGGACATCCGAAGCGATCTGTGGAAAACTTTTGTCAAGCCCCCTGAGAAGGTAATTATCCCTTGACAACAAGTAGAATAATATGCGAATATAAGTGTGTCAAGAGGAATTATGAACCGCCGACAGACAATCCCGAAAGAACTCCGGTACACGCGGAATCAGTTTGACGCTGATTTCCCGAACGATGACGTTTGCCTAGAGCAGATCAAACAGCAGAGATGGCCTAGCGGCATGATCTACTGCGCGACCTGCGAAAAAGAGCGCAAGCATTACCGCGTTCGCGGTCGCATGGCCTATGCCTGTGATCGTTGTGGCAATCACATCTATCCTCTTGTCGGCACCATATTCCAAAAGAGCACTACTCCGCTGCGCGTGTGGTTTCAGGCCATGTACCTGATGGGCTCCACTCGCTGTGGCATTTCCGCAAAGCAAATCCAACGTGAGACTGGCGTCACCTATAAAACGGCATGGCGCATGTTTAGACAGATTCGCATGTTGCTCTCTGAGGATTTGCAAATGGAGGGTGCCCCAGTCGAGATGGACGAGACACTAATCGGCGGTCGTCGTCGCAAGCGAACGATGTACGATCCCCAAAATAAAACTTGGGTTGCCGGAATCGTCGAACGTAATGGCGGGCGTGTATATGCGACCGTGATCGATGAGAACACCAAAAAAGTACTACAGGGAATCGCACAGGAAAAAATTCTTCCCAAGTCGGTTGTGTTTACCGATGATGCCGCTCAGTACCACGGCATAGATAAAGATTGGATTCACCATCGAATCAATCACAGTCAAGGGGTGTACGTTATGGGCAACGTGCACACTAACACCATCGAGGGATTTTGGAGTTTAGTGAAACGTGGTCTAGGCGGGGTTTATCACAGCGTGAGCAAGAAATATTTGCAGACCTATCTTAACGAGTACGCTTTCCGGTACAATCACCGCGCTTGTGGGAACCTGATTTTCCCGTTGCTTTTGGAGCGGGCTTCGCAACCTGAGTTGTTGAAGCCCTCCCAAGAAGTCGAAAAAAATCAGACCGTGTGAATGGTCGCGCGTCACCCTCTGCGTTCTTGGCCGAAGGTTTTGGGTGATTCGCCACTCAGCTTCCTCGCTAGAGGGAGTATCGCAATGGTGTGTCCCAGAAGTCAACTCTGGAAATGCAGACGCGCTTCACGAAGTCTAAAGTTGACTACCTCGTTGATGAAGAAAAGTTCATCAAGGACATCCCTCCCCGTCGTCCAGATGGGAATTACTTGGTGATCGCCTCCCCCGTATATCGGAAGGGCAAGGCCAGTCTGCCGATTAAGTCGCTGGTCGTTCTTGCCCGTGTTGCTATGCCGATTCCTGGATTACCTGGTGCGCTTCCCAGTGTCACTTTGAATTGGCATGGGCATCGCATTCGTGGAATCGATAGGGAAACGCGCCACGACAATCCAGACGGAAGCTACATTCTCGGATGGCACGAGCATCTGTGGAGTCCTCAGTATGGTGATTCGCTTGTGCGATCTGCGCCTGAGCCGAAGCACAAGGATATGCTCGGCATCCTAGAAGAGGGGTTGCAACGTTGGAATATTAAGGTTTTGAAACAACAGCTGGAACTGGGATAACACTATGGCAAACATACTTGAATCCGTTTTAGAGGATTATCTGCGAAGCTACAAAGGGCTGATTGCTACTGAGCGGGTGGATGACAGGAGCATCTCGCTGTCTTTCCCCTTCCATTTTGCAAGCAACCACCGAATCGAAGTCCTCGTTACGCATGCGACGGGCAATCAGTACGTTATATCTGATGGGGCACGCATTCTCTCGGAACTAAAAGCAAGTGGCCAGCCGATTACCAAGAAAACGCGGGAGCGGCTGGAAGCATTAGGCCGACTCTCTGGCGTGCGACTCCTGCGTGAATATTTGGTCCTAAATTCCGACAAGGACAAGATTGGAGATGATATCCAGCGTTTCCTTGAGGCAGCGAAAACCATTGGAGACGTGTACTTCGTTCACCGCGAGTGCAACCCTAATGAAAGG
>Ga0209168_10000431_pt1 | contig 41586 bp, 29 predicted proteins | sample Coa_R1_FD_187156 | JGI IMG/M metagenome (GOLD analysis project Ga0209168, IMG submission 187156) | Surface soil microbial communities from Centralia Pennsylvania, which are recovering from an underground coalmine fire - Coalmine... | ecosystem: Environmental > Terrestrial > Soil > Unclassified ...
TGAGAACGACGTCGAGAAATCCGTCGTTATCAATATCGGCATAGGCCGCCCCACGAGCAACTCTGGGACTGGCGAACTCACGACCCATCTGCATGGTGACCTCTTCAAACCGACGGTTTCCGATGTTGCGGAACAGATGCGGCGGTTCGGCATAGCTGACCCTTTTCTGAACGCGTTCGATCTCGCTTTCAATGTGTCCGTCAGCGATGAAGATGTCTTGCCAGCCATCATTGTCGTAGTCAAAGAAAAAGCAGCCGAATCCCAGAGTCACAAGAGTCGCTCGACCTACCGCGGACTGCGGTGCTTCATCGACAAACAGTCCATTGCCTTCGTTGTGATACAAGGAGACCATCTGGTTTGCAAAATTGGTTATGATGACACTGGGAACTCCGCTGCGATCGTAATCCGCCGCATCTACCCCCATGCCCGCACGAGCAATTCCATCTTCACTGAATCCGATTCCCGCAGCGACACCCCGTTCCTCGAATGTTCCGTTTTTCTTGTTGAGATAGAGTTTGTTTGGTTGAGTATCGTTCGCGATCAGCAGATCTGGCCAACCATCCAGATCATAGTCAACCACCGCTACGCCAAGGCTCTTCGAAGTAGGATCGTAGAGACCCGCTCGTTGGGTCGCGTCTTCGAATTTCCCATTCCCCAGATTGTGCCAGAGTCGCAGAGAAGTACCTTTATATGACTCCGGTGTGCAATAGGATTTACGACTGCCGTCGAGGGTGCAGAAGATGTCGATCGCTGGCGACCACTGAACATAGTTAGCGACTAGAAGATCAAGTTTGCCGTCGCGATCGTAGTCAACCCACGCGGCTCCAGTGGAAAACTCGTTGCGACCCCACATCCCAGCCTTCTTTGTAACGTCCGTAAAAGTCCCATTACCGTTATTGTGGAATAAGCGGCTCTGCCCTAACGCCGTAACGAAGATATCATCATAACCATCATTGTCGAAGTCTCCGACTGCGACACCCAAACCGAACAGGGTCACAGCGAGCCCTGCTCTGCGAGTTACATCTGTAAACGTTCCGTTTCGATCGTTGTGGTACAGCTTGAGTGTGGTCGGTGCGTTCGATGGATGTCCCGGCCAGTTCTTGCCATTCGTAATCAGCAGGTCCGGGTAACCATCGTTGTCGTAGTCAATAAATGCACAACCTGGCCCCATGGTTTCGGGCAGCCATTTCTTGCCAAACGCTCCATTATTATGGGAGAAGTGGATGCCGGCTTCGCCACTAACCTCGCGGAATTGAATTCTCTGGGCAAACGCCGGGTTAGGTCTGAAAAACGGCATAGACAGCAGTCCCAGGACGATCGAAACGCGAAGGAAGGGGCAGAGAGGGCGTGTCATTTCGAACCTCCATAAATCGTCTTGGGAGAACTGTGTGCTGCATACCGACTCTTCGTTCTGGTCACTGCGGGACCATCGATCACCGGCAGCGGTACCGAGACATGTTCGTGAATAGCCTGGCGCTCGTTGTTATCTTCCGGGTGTGTTTGCCGATACGGGCCGGTGATTGCTTGTGCGGATTCGTCTGCTTTGAATCGCAAATATCTCGCCTGGTGTTCGCGCGCCCGATCCTGTTCACCTAGGCCGTTGTAACAGAGCATTAGGTCGTAATGAGCCTGAAGATCTTCTGGATCGATCGCCAGGACCGCTTGCAACGTCTTCACCGCATCCTTATATTTATGCTCGAGAAACAAAATCCGTCCGAGATCGTTCAGAGCAACCCGGTCGCGAGGATACTGCGCTAGGACGATCCGTAGTCGCGCGGCAGCGCCGTCGTAGTCACCATCGGCGCGGAGCACTTTGGCGTAGAAGAAATTGGCGCGGGCCAAGGTTGGAGACACCGCCAACGCTTTCTCGAGCACCTTGCGAGCGCGTCCCATATCGCCTTCCTGCACGGCGCAGCGACCGATGTTGACCCATCCGTCGGGGTTTGAAGGATCCGCCTCTGTTACTTTCTGGAACGCCTCTGCTGCCGCCTTTAGATCCCCTTGAAGGAACAAGCCAATGCCATAATCATTCCAGCGTTGCCATTCCTCTTTGCGCACAATCGTCTTCGGTTCGAGAGCTGGCGAGTTGTGCGAGATGACGGGCAGCGCAACTTCGTCCTCGGCTAAGGCGACGATCGGCAGATCAGGAATCTTCTCTTGTTTCGCTGACACTCCCTTGAGCGATGCGTCGAAGAAAAACGAACGATCATCAAAGTGGGGACTTACCAAGTCAGGCTTGCTCGGATCAGGTACGCCTTTGAAAGCAAACTGCGTGTTCCACCACGCGAATTTCCGGTAGCAGAGACGGGCGTGCAGGGTAATCTTCTTGCCCGCGTTCTCCGGAACACGCAAGCGGTAATGCACCGTATCAGCGGCTCCCGGGGGAATCAACCGCACATAGACAACCGCACGTGTGGCCCAGGCGTTCCGCTTGTTGATGGGATTTCCATGGTCGTCAATCTGCAGCGACCGATAGAAGTGTGCGCCCTTCTCAACTGGTCCGTGGCCGTTATCTTCAACCATCCCGCTCCAGAAAACGATCTGGCCTTTGTCGTCGGTGCCTTTTAATTCCAGCCAGGTATCATAGGCATCCACGGTCCCGCCCGGGAAGAAGTGCCCGACCTTCTTGGTGCGCACAACTACGTCGATGCGCACGGTATCACCACGGCGCAAGGCAGGCTGGACACGGTTCAAAGGAGCCGTCACCGGGGCCACCACTCCGCCCGCATCCGACACCTTGCTTTCGGCCTCTTCTCCCACACCAAAAGTGGTCGAGAGTTCCGACTGGTTCGAGGCCAGAGTCTTTAGCGGAGCCCGTGCGGACGACAAAGCAAAAATATCGACGGAAACGATGCCGCCCTTCAGGAAGTCTTCCGTCAGCTTGAGTTGCGTCGCATCTTCATTGGCGGTGGGTACCGCGGTGTTGGCAGCCGGAAACCTGTGCGAATGGATAAAACCATTGATGTTACCCATGTCTTTCGACGCAGTCACGGGCATGTGACAATCCGCACACTGTTGTGATTTTGGCGGATAGTAAAACGACCGTGCCCCTTGTCCCGAAACTCCGCTGGCCTGCCAGTTGTCATACTCGTTAAAGCCGCGAAACCAACGGTAGTGATTCACCGGTACGTCTAGATGCACCTTATGACAAGACGAGCAGAACTCTGCGGTTTGGTCGCGCATGAAGGGCTTTAAGAAGACCCGCCGATGGGGCTCGGGATTCAGCCGAATCACAAAATCATGCAGCGCACGCGCGAATAGGTTTTGCGTGGCGGCCAGCTCATGCAATTTTGGATACTCAAGGTAAAAATCACCCTGTCCCATTGTGCTTTTCACGTCCGCGATGGAGTGACACATCATGCAACCGAGCCCCGCTTGAGCCTCCGGCCGATGTACGATTTGCTTGATTGGAGTATCCATGAGGCCTGCATAAAGCACTGCCGGATCATGGCAGCCTCCACACCACTTCGAAGGTTTGGTGCCTATCGTGTCTTGCATGTACTCGATCGACTTGCGGTACCACTGATTATTAAATGATGAAAAGTGGTGGGCAGAACTGAACCACTCGTTGTAGATGTCGGCGTGGCATCGTTTGCATGACTCCGACTCCATGAAGAACTTACTTGGAATCTTCTGGTTCCCGTAGACCTGGGCAGAGCTCGGGAAGAACATGCCCGCCGCGCCGTCACCTTCGCTTGCCATCGTCTCTGGAGGCATTTGCGGATTCACAATGTGGTGCTGCTCGTGCCATGTTTGGCGGAGGTACTGCGCGCCCGTACCGAGACCTGCCACAACAACGGCGCTCAAAACCACTGCCGCTGCTCGGGAACGGATCCAGCCATGCTTCGATATCCGATCTCCAATGACCAACGCGACACCGAGGAGGGCAAACCCGATGTGCGCGTATAGCCATCTCCATTCCGCTCGAGGCGTTCCAACCTTGACCAGAAATATTCCCAAGAGGGTTGCCACGGCGATGGATAACCATCCCGCACGTGCGTAGTAACCGGCTGAGCGGAGCAGCGGAAGCATTGCCAATGCCAGCAATATTGCCGTGATGATGCCAACACCTGCATGGAGCACAACCGCCAGTACATAGGTGATGTTCGGCTGAGGAAATGAATAAAGATAGGCTGCGGTCAGAACTAGAACTAACAGAGCAGACCAGAGTGATCGGGGAACATTCGGGTGAGTAGGTGTTGTCATAGCGTGCGAACCCCACGATTGCAACTTAATGGGGTAGACAATCGCCAACGCTATATTTGCGAGAGATGGAGTCCCACGATCGCTAGATTGGATACTTGAATTGGCAGAGGAACAAAAGTAGTTGTGGCGCGTCGAACCTACGTCGAACCTACGCCACCGTGGGGGCCACCTCCAAGTTCGCGTGTCGGACGATTAGCGCGACACTGTCCTGAATGCTGCGGATGCTCTGAAGTTCCTGGTCAGTTGCCCGGATTTTGAAGGTGTTTTCGACGTCCACCGCTATTTCAAGAATAGCCAGCGAGTCTAGGCCGAGGTCGTCGACAAACCTTGCGGAGTCTGATATCCCCTCAGGCGAACAGCCTGTCACTTTGGCAATGATCTCTTTAATAATGTTTGTTATCGCTCGTGGTTCCATTGCTTATAACCCGATCCTCGCGGTCATAATCGTTTCATATTATTAGACAGTAACAGTCTCTACTTTTGCGATTACTCAAGGCTTTATAAGCATCTCTTAGAACGACCCTCCCAGAGATCGACGCTGGACTTAAAGGAGGTTCCTAGGTGCAGTTCAGTGTCGACATCGAACTTATTTCGCCGCACCCTGCTGTCGATATGTTGAAGGTACTCTCATATATAGTGCAGCAGTTCGGCAAGCCATTTGCCAGCACTATGCGGTTGAGACTGCGTGAGAAGGCCTGGTGCGCTCCAACAATTCCACACGCTGCAACGCTAGATGAATCCGATCCGCGGCTTCAAGAACCGAATTATTGAACTCCACATATACAATGCCCAGGATGTCGGAAGGAATCTCGAGCCTACCGTTGAACAGAATGACGACTCGCTCTCTCCCCAAATGAGCCATGAACCAGCCAAGTTCCATGATTACGTTTTGGCGTGCACGCCAATGGGACTTCGTGCCAGTTATTCCGATCGTTCGATCATCCGGTGTCATGAGAATGAAAGCGAACGAGCAGGAACGCGCATAGTACTCGAACTTCTCGATGATCGTCATTCCGCGATCGTCCTGGTCCCGCAGTACAATTGGGTTTAGACCGTCGCTTAGACGGGAGCAGATCGATAATGGTTGTTACTTATGACGCACTACACTAGATCAAACACCTGCGATGACAGAGGAACTAACATCGTTGAATACAAACCGTGACGCCGTGGCCGTCACTTCACAATGCCACTTCCTTCCTGAACTGAAGTAAACGTATTGATTGGCACATCAAATATCTCAACCCTACCGCTCGGCCAACGAATCCTCAAAGCGTCAATCTTGTTCGAAGCGCCAATCCCGAAGTGAACCCGGTGCATACTTTGCCCGGCATAGCCGTTTCCTCCATCGAGTTCACGAATCTGTGTCAAGCCGCCTGCTTGCAACTGCACGCGAGCACCAATCCCATCACGGTTTGATTTCGTGCCCATTAGTTTCAATTCCACCCAGTTTCCGACGTTACCGGAAACGTTGTGATAGAGAATCGGCGCTTGATTCGCGTTGGTTTGCACAATGTCGAGGCGCCCATCATTGTCGATGTCGATGATTGCAATGCCTCTGCCATCCCTATCGTTATTCACACCGACGGTCGCCCCGATCTCCTGGAATGTAGCGTTACCCTGGTTGTGAAAGAATCGCTTCCGTTGATAGCCACTCCAGCTTCGGTCTCCAATGTCTGGCCAATTGTTGACATCGCTGAAGTCAATTCCTGGAGTTGTAAGCATTGGAAGAAGAACTGGCAGGTAGTTGTCAGATCCTGCGGAACGGAGGCCGTTCACGACGAAGAGGTCCTGCCACCCATCATTGTCAAAATCGGCAAACTTGGCGGCCCACCCCCAACCCGTATCGCACACGCCAACATCTGACGATACATCGACAAACGTTCCATCCCCCAAGTTCTGCCAAAGCATGGCGCACTCTTTCATATAGTCGTCGTAAATATTGGTTACGTATATGTCCAGCAATCCATCGTTGTTGTAGTCCGCTACATCGACATTCATGCCTTTCTTGGTGTCCCATCCAGTCGCCTTCTCGGTCACCTCACGGAACGTTCCGTCCCCGTTATTCAGAAAGACGTGGTCGGTGCCGAAGTCGCAGGCTACGTAGATATCCTGAAGCCCATTGTTATTGAAATCTCCATGGCCAACGTCGAGAGTCCATCCCGTGATCTTCCCGAGGCCGGCCTTCTTCGTTACGTCCTGGAATGAGCCGTGCCCTGTGTTACGCCAAAGTGTGACGCCCCCTCCGTTGGTGGCGCCATCCAGATTGTTCGGTAAAACGTGAGGGTCTTTCAAGCTAAGCAAATTCACTGGCTGGAAATAATTCCCGAAAAGCAGATCCAGGTAGCCATCATTGTCAAAGTCGAAAGCGATCACGGCGATGGTGTTGCCAAACCTTGTGAGCCCCGATCCGGCGGTCACATCTCTAAATTTGCCATGGCCTTCATTGTGATAAAGAATTGGCGTGCCGAAACGAGCAACCAGGAGATCGGGCAGGCCATCATTGTCGTAGTCGAACCAGATGGCATCTGACACAATTGAAGACGGATCGTTTCCGCCAGCAACACCTGCTTGCTCCGCAACGTCAGTGAAGGTGAGATCTCCATTGTTGTGAAACAGGTGGTTAGGCTTGCCAACCTCGGAGTCAGTCATGAACAGATCATCGTAGCCATCATTGTCATAGTCCCCAACAGCAACAGCCGCACCTCCCGAGGTAAACATACGAAGAACGTCGCCGTTCTTGCCCGAGTAGGTCCGGGTATGGTGGCGTATCTTGATGCCAGCTCGAGCCGTAATATCATCGAATTTCGGTTGCGTGCCAGAATTTTCCGCACCCGCAGGAGAAAAGCCCAAGCCCATCCAGACGGCCAGTGCCAGGTGAAGTCCTATTCGCGCGCGTCTAACCATATTTCCCTCAGATCCGTGTCGACACGCTTATTCGGGTCGAAGTTGTTTTCGATTAATGTGACGAGCTGGTCGCCGTGCAATGCCAGACGGTCCTTTAGTCTTGAATCATTCGGAAATTTGGACAGACCTTCTTTCCAAATCTCTTTCGCCCTCTCCATCTGCTCGGTCTTACAGTAGCCATCCCCCAAGGCGATGTAGGTGCGCACATAGTAGGGTTTGGTGGGTCCGCGCTTTTGCAGAGCCAGAGCCTTCTCCAGATCCGCCACACCAAGGGGCGCCTTATTGAAGATCTTCGGCCAAAACAAGTAACTGGCACCCCGGGTGTACAGTGCTATCCAGTTGGGATAAATTTCAACCGCCTTTGTGAATTCGCCCAATGCATTGTTGGCCAGAATCACTTGTGTGATGGATCCGGCTGCAGGTATTTTGTCAACATAAGCAAAACCGTAGTTCAGGTGTAGATTTGCCGATCGTGGATGGTTGGCAACCAGTTTGGAAAAGTAGTCAATCGAGCGGTCGAAATCCTTGCTGCGAATTGCGACCTGGCGATATTCACTGGCATAACGCACATTTTCGGGATCGTCGGCGATGGCAAGCTCTAGGCAGTGCATGGCCTTGCCAAGGTCGTTCGCCTGAACCGCAGACATCGCATCCCGGAAGTTTGCATCGGCCGCGGGTGAGGCCATGCTTACGGTCGTGGCGGCAATCATGACCAGCAATACAGACTTCAGTTTTCTCATTTCGATGATCTCCAGACGCTGAGACTATTGGCCGACTGCCCCTCGACGATCGAGTAGATATGGTCCACCGCGGGGATGGTAAAATTCTGGTGCAATCCACACGGCCACCGGACTTCGATAGAATCTACTTTTGAGCGAGCCCCCAGGCCGAAGTGCACTCGGGTAGTTGATTGGGCAGCAAAGCCATTCCCACCGTTCACGTATTGCAGAAAAGTTTTTCCTTCCGCCGTCAAGCGCACTTGGGCACCAATTGCAAAATGATTCGACTTGGTTCCTTCGAGTACGAATGTGACCCAGTGGGCGCCGGTCGGCAGGATGTTCCGATAAAGATTCGCTTCGTTATCTGCATTGGTAACGAACAGATCCATTCGACCGTCATTGTCGAAATCAGCAACCGCAATGCCTCGACCGTCTTTCAGCGAGTCAAGGCCATGGCGGGAGGCTTCTTCCTTGAATTCCCCACCGACGTTGTGAAAGAGCCGCTTTCTCTCATATCCACTGAGAGACTTGTTGCCGATGGGAGGCCAATTTCGCGCATCCGATAGATCCACGTTCGGCTGCGTAATCATTGCAAAGATATCGGGTACGTAATTCTGGGGCCCCGCAGAAACCCACCCGTTCATGACATACAAGTCGAGCCAACCGTCGTTGTCGTAATCGACGAATTTCGCCCCCCATCCCCAACCGGTATCGCACGTTCCTACGTTCGCTGATACATCGACGAACGTTCCGTCCCCCATGTTTTGCCAGAGCATCGCGCACTCTTTCATGTAGTCGTCGTAAATATTGGTCACGTATATATCGAGTAAGCCGTCGTTGTTATAGTCGCCCCAGTCAACATTCATGCCTTTCTTTGTGTCAAAACCAATGGCCGTGGCCGTTTTGTCGGTGAATGTGCCGTCCCCATTATTGAGGTAGAAGCGATCGGTCCCGAAATCATTGGCTACGTATAAGTCCTCAAAGCCGTCGTTATTGGCGTCGGCGTGCCCCAAATCTAGGGTCCAACCGGTGGTATGAATTCCTACTCGTTCTGTCACCTCAGTAAACGTGCCATTCCGATTGTTATGAAATACCGTCACCCCGCCTCCATTGTTAGCAGTTTCAAAACTCTCGGGGAAAAATCGTGGGTTCGTGGGGTGAAAGATGTTCACAGATTGGAAGTAGGAACCAAAGAAAAGATCAGGAAAGCCGTCATTGTCGTAGTCGAATGCAATGGCCTTGATGGCATTCATGTAACGGTCGAGTCCTGCGGATTTGGTGACGTCACGGAATTTACCATCGCCAAGATTTTCGTACAGAATGCTGTGCCCGAAACGCACGACCAGCAGGTCCGGTCTTCCGTCATTATTGAAGTCAAACCATAGTGCAGCAGTTGATGCGTCGTCCTCGTCATTGCCGTCCGCGACGCCGGCTTGTTCAGCTACATCAGTGAAGGTGAAGTTTCCGTTGTTGTGGTAGAGGTGGTTCTTGCATGTATCGCATGAATCTGTCACGAAGATGTCCTCGTAGCCGTCCCCGTCGTAATCTGCCACGGCTACGGCAGCGCCGAGCCGGGCATAGCCTTGCATGATCGATTCGTATCGATTGTCGAATTGTCGAGGATGATGGCGATAGAGAATGCCAGCCTGATGCGTTACATCCTCGAAATAAGCTCCGCTTGCTTGACCGCTCCCTTGTGCGAGCGTGCATTGCCCGCTTACCACAATGGCAGCAGCCACAATCGATGTAGCGCACCTAAACAAGAATCTCCGCATGGGCCCCATCAAGAACGGCCGGATAAGACTTGGTGACCAGATGCTCTTCGCCCTCGGTTATCTCAACAATCTGGTTGACTGGGACACTTTTGAAGGTTTGGACAATCCCAGAGGTTGGCCAGCGCACGATCAAGGTTTCGACGATATCGCAATGATCAAGTCCGAAATGCTGTCGGAGGCTGTTCTGAGAGCCGTATCCATCTCCAAGAACAACTTCACGGAATTGGGGTTTGCCACCCGCATAGACATTCACCCGTGCGCCCACCGCATCGCGGTTGGTTTGCCTCCCCACGAGCTCAACTTGGAGCCAATTGCGCCCTGTCGAAATGCAGTTTTTGAGTAAAGCATGTCCATCCGTGGAGGCCGATACCGCGATGTCCAGCAGCCCGCGATTCCAGAAATCCGCAACGGCAACACCCCGGCTGTTCAGCAAGAGATCCGTACCGGTTGCGTGTCCGATTTCCCGGAATGTCCCGTCCCCGTTGTTTCTCAGATAACGGTTTCGCTCCCAGCCATGCCAGGATGAACGCCCGAAGTGTTTGGGGTCGAAATAGAGACCGGTTTTGTAGACATTCTGGTTCGTTACGACGTTATTCAAGAACTCAAGTTCGATCTCCGTATTTTGATCGTTGTAGACCCATCCGTTCGCCATGTAAACGTCTTGCCAACCGTCGTTATGGAAGTCTCCGAAGGAAGCGCCCCAGAACCATCCGCGTGGATTCGCGTTGGAGTTCTGAGTGACATCCTCGAAGGTTCCATCCCCCTTGTTTCGCAGGAGCGTATTTCCGGAAGCCATCTGTTGGAAGACACGCACGAAGTCTCGGCCCGACTGTCGAAAAATCTCCCAATAGAGAGGCATATCGGTCTTCCACGTCCCTTGGGTCACGCACTTGAGCATGTAACGTAGAACGGTGGGCGACTCGGCAAACCAGGAATGGTCTGACTGGATGTGGGTCACGTAATAATCGAATCTGCCGTCATTGTCGTAGTCGACATATGATGCCGACATCCCAGCTCCGTATGCCAAAGTCCCACTTTCCGCTGTGATGTCTCGGAACGTGCCGTCACCCTCGTTGCGATAAAGGGTCTTCCGCCCAAAATCGTTTACAACGTATAAGTCCGGACGTCCATCATCATTGAAGTCGCCCCAAACCACACCTAGGCACAGGCCAGTTTCCCCTACACCGGCTTTCTCAGTTACGTTGGTAAAGGTGCCATCACCGTTATTGTGATAAAGCTGGTTTGCTTCACCATTGCGTGCGTAGAACGTTGTGGGAATGTCCTTTCGGGGATCTAGATATCTACCGACGTAGAGGTCGAGAAAGCCGTCATTATCGTAGTCAGCCCAGCCAGCAACCGTGGTGCAACAGTCCTCTCCGATTCCGGATTCCTTGGTAACATCTCGGAAAGTTCCGTCGCCATTGTTGCGAAACAGTTGATTCGGCTGGAAAGTGCGGCTAATGAAAAGGTCTTTGAAGCCATCGTTATCGTAATCGGCGAAAGTCGCTACACTGACGCCATCAAGTCCTGACAGTCCGGCTTGATCAGTGACGTCCTCAAATGTGCCATTGCGACGGTTTCGGAAGAGTCTCGAGTAGACGCCGTCTGGAATGAACAAGTCGTAGAAACCATCGTTGTCGTAGTCCGCCGCTGTAATGCCGCCCGGACCATAGCGGATCATTCCGAACCGCAGCGGCTCAGTAAGAAAAGGTGGATAGTATTGATTCCGGAAATCGATACCGGCGAAGTTGCCGACATTCTGAAACTGAATTGATCGACTGAGTATTCTCTCCCCACGAATCAACCGCTGACTCTGGAGGTGCACTGACTCGCCGAGCCGGGACCACTCCATGGCAAAATCCGCCCGGTCAACCACCGACGCTCCCTGACCACACAGACCCCCTATCAATTCGAAGCGAACGGTGGCCGAGAGGTAGTCGCATTTCTTCCACTCGTGTAGACGGTGTAAGTGGAGCGAAATCTGCTCGATTCGGTCAAATCCTTCCAGGTAGTTCCTCCATTCTTCACGCGCCATACAGGAGGTCATTTGGACGGAACGGGGTCTCAAGAGGCAAACCCGGATTTCGTCCCGGTCGGACAAAGGAGCTAATTCATTCACCCGAAAACCGTGTCCAACGAATGCGTGCGAATAGAAGTCCTCCAATTCGTCAAATCTCCGCTGTTCAAGTACGTAACCAAAGCGGACGAGGAACTCCGCCAGACTCCGCCCGGATTGAAAAAAAAGCTCGCCTTTACGATCGAGGCTCGTGCAGATAGATCGCACGCCGGGCAGTCGATCCAGATTCACCGGTTCCTCACAATCGCGCTTCGCTTGCGGGTACACATAGCCTGCGACACGGGTCAGTGATTTTGAACCCTGCCACTATGACAGGCGCGAGTCGGATATTTGCGGCCCGCGGCTGCAGAAGGGAAACGAGCTCGGTGATTGGAAACAGCCGCTCATTTAGCCGAGGGTGCGCTCGGCAGTGGGACCACCGTCGCGTGAAGAGGCGGAAAGATTCAGTAGCAGGCAGTCTGCAACAAGAGCCGGTATTTTCGCATTCTCGATCTCCATCACAAAGTGAACGTTGACGAGAGTTCCGGCTGCAAACGGACGTATGTCGTTAACTGTTGTCAGACACCGGATGCGAGCACTGCAATGTACCGGTGCGCGGAACCGGACTTTCTCGAACCCGTACAGGACCCAAGTCACGTCTTCCAGCGCACCACATTCTCGAGCAAGGTTAATGGCAAGGCCAAGCAAAAGCAGCCCGTGCGCAATCGGACCATTGAACGGACTACCAGCTTCTTGCGCATTTTCTTGGTGAATCCACTGCTGATCCCCAGTAACAGCAGCAAAAGAGTCAATCTGCGATTGAGTAACAGAGGCCCAACGGGAGGTAGCTTTGCTGTTTTGCTTGGGAAGAATGAAGAATCGTGCGGAGTCCTTGCCACAATCCAGTGTCGTCATCTCCTACCTCTTTACAGGACCTGATTTGAACCGGTGCTTGCATTCAAGAACGCAAACAAGTCGCCGCAAAATCCGGAGACTAAGTTGTCTAGTGGAAAAAGGCTATTGCCTGTTCGTCTGAGTGTTTCTGAGGCCCGTAGGCCACGTGGGATACAAGTTGTTCCGGAAATCGTAACAAATATCAGAATTTTTCAAGGAAATCGGATTTGCGGTGTAGGATATGCGAATTTTCCCTGGTGTTTTGATAGGCGCTTCCTCCCGATAACAGTTCGCGGGTTCCAACATAGCAACACTTTCCGCGCCACGTGAGTCCGCGGTCAGGGGCCTCTTCATATGCGAGAGGACAGCTTAGTCCGCCCGATTTGCGTATCTGTCCGCGACCTCTGCTAGAAAGGACGCGCGCAATGATCGATGACTCTGACGAAATCAACTCTATGGCGAAGAAAGCCGAGCTGCATCGAGTCGTCGTTACGGGTCTTGGTATCGTCAGCTCAATCGGGACCGGGAGAGAACTGTTTTGGGACCGCCTCATGGCGGGTTGTTCGGGCATCAGCGCAGTCTCGAGCTTCGACACTTCGAAGTTCGGGGTACATTCGGGAGCAGAAATACGTGAATTTGATCCGGCTCCATATCTTCTGCAGTTCTCACCTTCTGACATTGGCCGGGCGTCTCAGTTCGCAATTGCAGCCGCTCGCTTAGCGATTTCAGACGGCAATCTCTGCCTAACTGGAGCAGATTCAAGTACGTTCGGCGTCGTGGTAGGGACAACTTCAGGTGAGCCGAGAGTAATCGAACAGTTTGATGACGACTTTGCAACCGGACACCCGGAGAGAACGAGTCGAAGATTTATCTCAACATATCCATGCCACGTTTTGGCATCGCATGTTGCTGCAGAACTTGGACTTGGCGGCGAAGTTGTTACCATTCCCACTGCCTGCGCCGCAGGAAATCATGCAATCGCTCGCGCTTATGACGAACTGCGATTTGGCAAAGCCGAGATTATGCTTGCCGGCGGAGCAGACTCATTTTCCCGGATCACTTATGCCGGATTCGCTCGCCTAGGTGCGATTTCGCCAGACATTTGTCAGCCTTTCGATTTCAATCGGAAGGGGATGATTCCCGGTGAAGGCGCGGCGTTCCTTTTACTTGAAACGGCAGATCACGCGCAGCGCAGGTCCGCTCGCGTGTATGCCGAAATTGTTGGGTACGGTTTGTCCTGCGATGCACACCACATGACCGCCGCTCATCCCGATGCAGAGGGAGGAGTGCGAGCCATGCAACTCGCACTCCGTTTCGCAGGAGTCAACCCGGACAAGGTCGACTATATCAGCGCACACGGTACCGGCACCCCCACGAATGATAGGCTTGAGGCAATCGCCATAAAGAGGGTATTCGGCCCGGGCGCCCAAAGGGTGCCTATCAGTTCAATCAAGTCCATGCTAGGTCACACGATGGGAGCAGCGTCTGCCATGGAGGCTCTCGCGTGCACTCTCGCCATCACCGAGGGGTGCATTCCTCCAACGATAAATCTCATTCATCCTGATCCGGAATGCGATCTCGATTTTGTACCGCTGATAGGGCGGACAAAGAAGGTCGCCGTCGCTCTCAATAATGCTTACGCCTTCGGCGGAAACAACTCTTCCGTGGTTTTTGCGAGATACAAGGATTGAATCGACGATGGACCGCAAAGTTGTTATCACAGGAATCGGTCTCATTTCCTCTCTGGGAGAGTCGGCAGAAACGGTATTTGCAGACTTGTGCAACGGAAAGAGTGGAGTTCGTTTTCAAGAGGATTTGAATTCCACGTGCGCGGTTGGTTGTCACTTGGCTGCGCGATTGCAGGACTTCAAAGCTGAGAAATACCTTTCCGGACGACCGTTGCGCCCTCTGGATCGCATCTCGCAGATGGCTGCGGCATCGTGCCGTCTCGCATTACAAAATTCGGGATGGAATCAGACCAATCCCAGGACGATCGAGTTGCCCTTGGTTCTCGGGACAATGTTCGGGGGAATGCACACAATTGGGGACTTCGACCGAGCCGCCCTTCTCTCGGGACCAGCTAGCGTCAGCCCAATGGCGTTTGCGAATACTGTGATCAACGCTGCAGCTGGGCAGACGGCGATTTGGCATAAGCTGCGTGGACCCAATAGTACTGTGGCAACCGGATCCACCTCTGGCGTCAGCGCAGTCGGTCACGCTGTGGAGTTAGTACAGCGCGGAAAGACGGCGATCGCTTTGGCAGGCGGAGCCGACGAGTGCTCGCTTGAATCTTTCTTGGGTTTCGGTCGTGCGGGCTATCTCTGTACGAATGGTCGCCAACCCGAGATGCCCATCCCTTTCGATGATCGCCGGAATGGATTTGCGCTCGGAGAAGGAGCGGGCATTCTCGTCTTGGAGGATCTCGATCATGCTTCGAAGCGAGGCGCCACTCCATTGGCTGAACTCAGAGGTTACGCGGCCGCCTTCGATGCCTCTCAAGGCAAGAATCGTTCCCAAACGGCGAGCGCTCTTGCGCGCTCCATGCGAATGGCAGTCTATCGATCAGGTCTCAAGCCAGACGACATCGGCTTTGTCAGTGCGTCGGCGAATGGAAGCGTGCAACACGACTGCTGTGAACTGTCAGCTCTTTGCGAAGTCTTTGGAAATCGAGCGGAGCAGTTACCGGTGACTGCCATTAAGTGCGGCACCGGTGAGACGCTAGGAGCATCGGGCGCATTGCAAATCACAGTCGCAATTCAGACCCTCAAAACCCAAGAATTGCCCGGAATCATTGGTCTGGAGAAACTACCATCGGGCTGTCGGATGCGCGGAGTTTTAGCGACTGCGCGTCGCATTAAGGCCCGCGCAGGTTTGATTAATGGAGTGGGAATGGACGGAAACTGCTGTTCGCTTGTGATCGTAGGCTTGGACTAGGGTCCCGAGATAAGTTGATTCAGGAGAGGAACTCGACCATGCCATCAATGAACGCCCCCAGTTCGCCTCTCATCCCGCGCTACGCCCAACAAGGTTACGATGCGGCATCCATAAAGTCGCGGCGTGAGTGGGTGGAACGGGCGACCGGGTCGAGTTTGGATCAGATTGGCGCATATTCCGGAGCCGGTAGTGAAATGAAGGGTAATATTGAAAATCCAATCGGCTGCGCGGAAATACCTTTGGGCGTCGCCGGACCGTTACGTGTCAACGGGCTTTACGCGCAGGGTGTCTTTTACGTTCCTCTTGCTACGACCGAAGGCGCTTTAATCCGCTCCTATGAGCGCGGAATGGTTGTTCTGACCCGTGCCGGGGGCGTCGATTGCCGCGTGCACTCCGACGAGAACTGCATTGCTCCAACTTTCTTTTTTCGAGATGTAATCGAATCGTACAACTTTGTCTGCGGACTACAACAGCATGTCGGCGAGATTCGCAAGGAAGCCGAGATTACCACTCAGCACGGCAAACTGCTACGCGTAGAACCGCAGGTTGTAGGACGAAACGTAATCGTTCGTTTTCATTACTACACTGCGGACGCGCACGGCATGAATATGATCGCCAAGGCTACAGAGAACGCCTGCCGCTGGATAACGCGTAATTTGGGAGCCCGAGATTATCAAATCTTTAGTGGCTTTGAGTCGGAGAAGCGTGCGGGCGGCGGCCTGTTCACCGGCGGTAAGGGGAAAAAAGTGACCTCCGGGGCACTACTGCCGGCTGAGATTCTGAAACTGTATCTGAGGGCATCACCCCAGCAATTCCTCTCGCTTTGGCAGCACACGGTAATTGGTCACATGTATGCACATACCGCCGGATACAACGGACACTTTGCGAACGGCCTCGCTGCCATTTTCATTGCTTGCGGCCAGGATGTCGGCAATCTTCCTAACTGCTCGGTCGGGATGACGACGTTCGAACTTACTGAGAGCGGAGACCTTTATGCTAGCGTTACATTGCCTTCTTTGACGGTGGCTACTATCGGGGGCGGAACCGGATGGGGAACCGCCAGAGAATGTCTCTCCCTTCTGCGATGCAATCGGGCCGGCTGCGCATTGAAGCTAGCCGAAATCATAGCCGCAGCGCTTCTCGCCGGTGAACTTTCGATCGGCGCTGCAATCATAACCGGCGAATTTGTAGCGGCTCACGAAGCCTACGGTCGGAATCGCCCTGCAGACAGTTCCTTTGCTTAGGATAAGAGGTAATCATCATGCCAGCCCCTCCCTATTTCGTCGCAATCGTTTCCGACTCCTTCGCCGCCGGCCACAACTACTATGGAGATATCGGAATCACCCAGAACGTATTCGGCGATTATATCTGGGAGATCGTCTGCAAACACTTGACTGATTCCGCAGCGGAATCCTCTCTAATGGATTTCGCTCGGCGTCTATATCTTCGGGATCTGTATCTCGCATGCGGTTGCGTGGACAAGCAGGAGAGAGCTTGGGCTGCATTCGATGCGCGCTACAGAAGATTCATCGCGGACCTGGTGCGTTTCTGTTATCGACACGGCACTGATAATGAAGAGATCGCGGATTCCGTACTGGTCAGCCTCTTTCTTAACGACCGGTCGGGAAGACAGCGAATAGCCTCCTATGACGGCAGGAGCTCGATTGCTACCTGGTTGCGCGTGATCGTTACCAATCGCGCAATCAACGACCGAAACGAAAAACGGCTCTCCACGGACGAAGAAGTTGGAGATGTGCCCGATTCCCGGGCGTTAACGGATGTAGAGTTGTCGCTGAGAGCTCATCGATATAGCAGGATATTGAGCGAGGCTCTGGAGGAGGCTCTTCGTGAAATCTGCGACAAAGAGCGACTCATGCTTCTCTGGCGTTATGAGCAAAACCTACCGTTGGGAGAAATCGCACGACTCATAGGAATCCATCAATCCAATGTCACTCGGCAGTTGCTCCGGGTTCAGACAAAAATTCGCTGCAGCGTGATTCGCGCGCTCTCCTCACATTTTCAAATGACGGCCCCTGCCATAGAAGAGTGTCTCAATGACGTGGTGGAGAACCCTCAGCTTTTCATCCCTTTGATGAACATCATTAAGAACGGGGCTAAACCACCTAGAAGTGTGGTGGAACAGCCGACCTTAAACCGCGAAGCTGCCCAAGGCCGCCAGATCTAGCGATCCTCAGTTTTGTACCTGATCTGTGATTGCGCTATATAATAGTGGCGGAGAGATGCTATTGGGAACAATTCGACCTGCAACTCCTCTAGCGCAAATTTTCACCCCTTCCCCTGTCGAATTCGAGTGAGGTGATGTTCTTGCCCACATCGTGCCTTGGGGAACAGGTCTTGGCGGCGTTCATCGACGGTAACCTTACTGACGAACAACGAGCCGAAGTAATTTTGCACCTCTCTAATTGTCATTCCTGCCGGAATCTGGTCAAGGAAGTGTTGCAGAGTGACCACATCATCCACCCGGTCACGCCCGACACTCGATCAAAGCCACCCGAGAGTTAATTTTTCTTCGAGGTGGGCTATGCGCAAATTCAATCGGCGCAAATAACATTGAATTCATTGTCTACGAGCATGGGATAGTCGGCCACGTGTGCCCTGGGCCGGGTCCATCGTTTTGCTGAATCCCAAAAGATCTCTATGGCTCGCAGATTTCGGTCTCTTCGAACGGAACCCCGTGTGTCCTATGACGCCGTTGTGATTGGGGCCGGTGTGGGAGGTCTATTGTGCGCCAATCTTCTGAGCCGAGCTGGTATGCGTGTTTTGCTGATCGAGCAACACTATATGGTGGGTGGCTACTGCAGCACTTTCAAGCGAAAGGGATTCCTCTTCGATGCCGCAACGCATTTCTACCCATTACTCGGTAACCCAAGCACTATTACAGGTAGGGTCCTGGACGAAATCGGCGTGGATACCCAGTGGATCAAGATGGACCCGGTAGATCGGTTCCATTTTCCCGACGGTACGAGCTTCTCAGTTCCCGCAGATTTTAAAGCTTACATTGCTCAATTGAAACGCGACTTCCCCTACGAAAGCGGCTCCATCGATACATTCTTCGATGTGGTGCAAAGGGTATACCTGCTCGGGTTGTTGAGGTTCTTTCGTGGCCGCTCGACCGAACAACTCCGCCCATATCTCAAAACGTCAGTTCAGCAGGCTCTCGATACCTACTTGCATGATCCAAGGCTCAAACTCATCCTCACGGCAGATACAGGTCATTGGGGATCTCCTCCGGCACGAACTTCATTCGTTTTCGATTCGATGCTCAGGCTCGCCTACTTCCTCGGTAACTACTACCCAAAGGGGGGATCCCAATCCTTTTCTGATGAACTTGCTGCACGCTTTGAGGAAAGTGGAGGCCACATCCTAATGAGTTCGATGGTAACGCGCATTCATACCCGAAATGGCACGGCCTCCGCTGTCGAGTTCGAGACAGGAATCGGATCGAAACGACGGAGTAGCAGTGTCCGTGCCGAACACATTGTGTCGAATGCAGATTTGTTGCAAACCCTGGAGAGAATGCTCCCTAATGCCGACCCGGACTACGTATCGACTGTGAAACATCTTCGGCCCACTTTGCCGTGTTTCGTAATGCACGTTGGATTACGAGGAATTTCCACGCGGATCCTAGAAGAGGTGCAAGGCTATCATTGGTCTTCATGGGACCCAAACGATGTCGCCACCGATGCTTTCAAGATCTTTGTGCCGACATTGTTCGATCCGGAAGTGGCGCCATCTGGTGGCCACATTGTGATTGTTCAGAAAATCACGCGCATTGACTATCACACGATCGCCGACTGGCCGCGACATAAGGCTACCGTCCAGAACTACTTGACCGCCAAACTGGAACAGCTGATCCCTGGTTTCTCAGACCATGTTGTGGTGAAGCTTAGCGCATCTGCACTAACCTCTCATCGATTTACACTCAACCACTGCGGAGCTATGTTGGGATGGGAACTTGCGCCTGATCAACTCGGGGAGGACCGGCCTGATGTGGTTGGCCCTGCCAACAACCTCTATTTTGTAGGTCATTGGACCCAACCGGGCGGCGGTATAACCCCTGTCATGGTTTCTGCCATGCGGGTCGCACAACTCATCACGGGAAGCCGCGAATCGCGGGTTCCCTCGTCACCAGTCTTGACGGCAATTCCTGGCGTCCCGATGTCATCCACCTCGGCGATCGCCGTGTAGCTTCTGACCATGGCAACTGTACCGACCAACAAAATGTACTATCGAGCTTTCCCGGATAAATGTGGCGAAGTCGCCCCTGCGCAGGCAGAGGTTTCTCTGATTGCACGGGATCAAGAACTCGCACAGACGATCGCAGCCAATCTCGCGCAGTATGGGAAGTTAGTTCCCGCTAAAGTCACAGCACCGTCATCTTTGAGTTCGAACACTTTCTGCCCGTTGGACACTGTCGTCTATCTCCCACAACTTCGCGAAAGTGGTATGGCTCCAGATCTCGACGAAGCCGACAGCGTTTTCGCAAAATGCGCCGCCGGTGGAGTTGAGCGGTTTGTCCTGCTATCCAGCGCCGCGGTGTATGACGCCAGTTTCCGCAACCCCGGACTCATGGTGGAGTCACAACCGCTGTCGAGAGACCGCGAGTCGGCGGCGATCGCCAGTCAGTGGAGAAGACTGGAAATCGCGGCAAAGCAGTATTTCCAGAGCGCCAAAAAGCTCACGATTCTGCGCTGTGTCACCTTACTTTCCAAAAAGTCTGCCAACTGCATTGTGCGAAGCCTGCAGTGCAGGATTACGTTCAGTCTGGCAGGATATGACCCCTCTGTGCAATTGATAAGTCCGGCAGATTTGGCCCAAGCGATCGAATGTGTTCTTATAGCCAGTGTAACTGGAACTTTCAACGTGGCGCCGGACAGGGCGATCGCCTTGAGACGGGCGCTGAGGCAAGCGGGAACGAAACGAATTCCTGTTCCCTACTCTCTTCTCGGCCTGATCGATGTTGTCCGCGGCAGGTCAGCCGCCAGTCCGCAGGACTTCAAGCGTTACTCGTGGACCGTTTCCAACGAAAAGATCAAAACCATCGGTTTCAAACCGCGCCTGACCAGTGCGGGCGCCTTAGCGCAGTTCCGCGCACGATCTGCAGGTCTAAACCATGCAGACCGTTGCGCCCAATCCGAACGATACGACGATTTCGGCATGGACCCAGCTTATATCGCGGCGTTTGGCCGCACACTGTTCCGACTTCTGTCCGACTGGTATTGGCGGATTGAAGTTCGAGGCATCGAAAACATTCCGGCACACGGACGAGCCGTGCTGGCAGGAACTCACCGCGGCTTCATGCCGTGGGATGGAGTGATGGCGCTTGATCTAATCGTCAAGCGTACCGGCCGTTATCCGCGATTTCTGATCCATCCCGGCCTAGTGAAATTCCCGTTCTTGGCAAATTTCATGACAAAGCTTGGAGGGATTATTGCATGCCAGGAGAATGCTAAGCGAGTGCTGGAGAACGACGAGTTGCTCGGGGTCTTTCCGGAAGGGATTCAAGGTGCATTTGTAAAGTACGAGCAGGCGTATCAGATTCATGACTTCCATCGAGACGCATTTGTCAAGATGGCACTGCGCCATCGCGCCCCAATCGTTCCGTTTGTTACGGTCGGCAGCGCAGAAATCTTTCCGATATTGGCGAAAGTGAAATCCCGGTTGTGGACCAAATACTCTGACTGGCCTGAATTCCCCATCACCCCAACCTTCCCTATCATCCCGCTCCCCCTTCCTTCGAAATGGCACACCCATTTTCTGCCCGCCATGCACATAGAAAATGAGTACCCCCAATCGGCAGCCGGGGATGCTGCAGCAGTCCGCACTATCAGTTGCGAAGTCAGAAGCCGTATGCAGAATGCGATCGATCGAATGTTAGAGAAGCGACGCTCGATCTTCTTTGGTTCGGTCTTTTAAGTGGGCAAAGTGAAGCGAATTGTTTTCAATCTTGTGCGCTTTTTCCAGATTTTCTGGATCTGCGCGCGTCATCTGCTCGCATACGCTGTCCAGCAGAAACTTGGCCATAGCCGATTGACACGATGGATGGCGGGAACCCCAACGCTCTCGGGGCCACAACGGTTTCGTATTGCACTGCAGGATGTCGGCGGCACGTTCATCAAGTTTGGTCAAGTACTGGCCCTGCAATCCGACATCATTCCACTGACCTACTGCCAGGAACTGTTCAATCTGCTCGATCGTGTCCCCCCATTTTCTTTTGAAGAGGTCGAACACATCGTGTTGCAGGAGTTGGGGCGAACGCCACAAAAGATTTTTAATACCTTCGATCGCAACCCGATCGCGACGGGTTCGATCGGACAAGTGCATCTCGCAACAATGGGCCATCAGAAACTAGCGGTAAAAATCCGGCGACCTTCGGTGTTGACCGATTTTGCCGCTGACATCAGCCTGATGATGGCCGCCGTAAACATCGTCACCACGCTCCGATTGAAACCGCTGTATTGGATCATTGCGCCAACTACAGAGTTTGTGGCCTGGACCCAGGAAGAATTAGACTATCGGCAAGAAGCGCGGTACATGGACTTGATCGCGAGGAATGCTACCAACGATCCTCACGAAGCGGTCCCGAAAGTGCTGTGGCAATACACGACGCGGTCCGTTCTCACCAGCGAGTTCTTCGACGCAGTTACGGTGCTTGACTATATTCGAGCCCGGCAAGGTCAAGACACAACCGTTCTGCGACGCCTCGAGTCCATTTCTTTTGATCCGGAAGACTTTGCCCGGACCTTGATCGACAATTTTTTAGGGGACGCATTTCGCTATGGGATGTTCCACGCCGATTTACATCCCGCCAATCTGATGATCATGGCCTCGAACCGAGTCGGCTACATCGACTTCGGAATCGCCGGCGTGCTAAGTGCGTACTCTCGTCATCATCTCATCGCCATGACCCTTGCCTACGCGAGGGGCGACCTTGAACAGATGTGCAATTCTTTTTTCCAAGTTTCGGCGATGGATTCACGCTCACAGCCGAGGGCTTTCCGTGCTCGGCTCTGTGAAATGGCTCGTGATTGGTACGTCAAGGACGGCAGCGGTGTCGATTTACGAAAGAGTATTACCGCCATCATGCTGGAACTTCTGACGCTGTCGCGAGCCACTTCGATCTGGCCACAACGTGACGTCGTGAAGTACATACGATCTGCCGTCGCTTTGGATGGGCTGATTAAGAGCTTCGCTCCCGGCTTCAATGTAGGACGGCATCTGGAGTCCGTATGCGACAGGCATCTGCATTGGCATCCTTTGCGAGCGATGATGATGCCCAGATCTGTATTTGGTTGGCTCGAGGCCAGTTCCCGCTTGGCTCAGGATGGTGTCACTCGCACAGTTGCACTGATAGGCTACAGCCAAGCGACTCTGGTGAAACAGAAGAGGCCGACTCCAGAACCGGCAATGTTGGCTGTCGTCCGGATATCGATTTTCGCCTTGCTGGCGTCGACTGTAACGGTTCTATCGCCGGGAACTATTACAGCACTAACCTTTAGAACGGCGACAACTTTGATCGCTGGTGCAAGCATTCTCCTTTCGCTGTGGAAGTTGCTGCGGATGCTCATGCCCCATAGGACTAATGCGCTCAACTGACGAGCGCTTTATGAGTTGTTAGATGGCACGTCTCAAAGAATTACGTACGTCGTTCCGCTCGAGCCATCACCGGCGCCTGCATACGTCTCTCTTGCAACACAGTCTGACCCACCTGCCGACCGAAGGCGTCAACATGTATGGTGAACAAACCGATGACCCTGACTTCTCTCTACTCCGCCTTGCCCTGCAAGAATCGGGAGACGCCTTTCGTCTTTTCGGCCTCTATCTTGGCACCCGCATTGATTTGCTGCCGATCAAAGGATGCCTGGAGCTTTCTCGAACTTTGGCGACGGCATCTCCTACGCCGTGGGCAGACGCTCAATTGTTTGTCGAAGACGAGTTAGGGATCGCGATTGATCAAGAATTCCTGGCTGTCGAACCAATGCCTTACGAGACTTCCATCCTGAGTGATTGCTACATTGCAATGCTGAAAACGGGAAAGAATGTCTCCTTGCAAGTGTTGCGCAGCGAGTTTCGCTTGTTCCCGTCGGACCAAGTTGATGCGCTAAGTATGCTGCGCGACTGCCAACATTTTCACCATTGGGCGAATTCCACCTTCCAAGGGGTGGTTGACGATTTCGCTCGCGAACTTCGCTCACGGACGAATCAGTTAGAAACTGCGGCGAGTTTCGAAGCTCTAGCTGCAGACGCGGAGGCTGATGACGGTTCATGGGCGCCGCAAACCCTGCGAACTTTTTGCAAGCGTCGAGTCTTGGTACTGGAGAAGAGGCCTTCAACTACCTTTTCGTTGATCTACGATCCTCACAAGAAGAACTCTGAAGCCAATATCCCCTCCGCCAGGCTATTCGATGCATCCCCGGAAAAGGCGGCACGCTCGCTCTGCCTTTCCTGGTTGCGAACCGTGCTTCATGGACGCGTCTTCCCAGTGACATTCCGCCTCGACGATATTGGTGTGCTGGAGGAGGGACAAACCGCCTTCTTGGGCGAGGTTTTCGTTCCTTGCTCGCCTGAGTCCGTCGACAACTTGTGGCGATATTTGCTTGCTACGGCCGCAGATGATCCTGATGAGTGCTGCAGCGTCTTACTGAGCATGATGACGAATACTCGGACAGATAATGCCAGAAAAAGTCAAGATCACTTAAATCTGCTTGCCGCCTTTCGACAGAGCGTGACCTGTTTCATGTCGGCGCCCGGCGAGCCGGATTTCTGCAGGGGAATGGCCGCTAGAGTGTTGCGCCAACTCCAGATTGCAACCGAACTTGGATATCGCCCCAAGCCATTTCTCATTTCTTTCTACCGCGGCCTCTTTTCAGTTCTGTCTGCCGTCCGGGTACTGCAGCCTCGGGGAGATCCACTTTTGGAAGGTCTCGAGACCATTTGGATAAAAGATATCCTCGGTTCGGCCCGCAAAGCGATGCGATTGGATCCACTTATTGATATCGGCGGCAAACATCTTGCGGCGATGATCGAATTGCCAGGGAAACTTGATGCAGCCTTGTCGAATGCAGTTCACAGAAACGGTGAAGCCGAGGAGGATTGGCGTACGCCATCGAAGCAAGATCCTCAATATCTGGTTTCGATCGTGATAGTGCTGGTTGCCACGCTCCTGCTCGTTCGCTATGGCCCCATTCAATTCGCATCAGTGTGGATCGACAGGTTTAGTTTCTCAATCTGTTGTTTGATCGGGCTTCTGGTACTTCGACTCACAACTCGTCCGTGGTGAGTAAAGCTCGTCTCGGAGGAACAATAATGGTGATCAGCCAACATTCCTGTCTGTCGGGCAAATGTGAAGTGCAGCTTGAAACTGATTATGCTCCCGGCTTAGAGAAGATCTTCGGCCTGCGCCCCACAGAGAATTCGTACCTTGTAGGGGATGTCGACGGCTTGATTCCAACGTATATTTCAGGTTCCTACTATCTGAATGGACCGGCTTTGTTTTCGCATGGAGAGTTCCACTATCGCCATTGGCTCGATGCGGACGGAATGGTATGCCGACTTCGCATAAATCAGAACGGCGTCCACTTTGCGAATCGTTTCGTCAGGACAAACAAGTTCACAATCGAGCAAGAGTCTGGACGTCCTGTCTTTCGTACTTTTGGAACCGCTTTCCCGGGCGACATCCTAAAACGAGGCATCGCCCTGGAATCACCTGCGAATGTCAGCGTTTACTCATTTCATGGATCTCTCCTCGCGTTTGGTGAACAATCGCTCCCGTGGGAGTTGGACCCGAATACTCTGGAGACGATTGGGCCTTACAACTTCGGCGGAAAGCTTAACGAGATGAGCCCATTTTCCGCCCACGCCAAGTTCGACCCGAAAACTGGGGAGATGTTTAACTTCGGAACATTTTTCTCGGGAGCGCATCCCAGACTGTGTCTCTATTGCTTTGACTACAGCGGTAACTTGCGTCTCCGGGCGAGCCATCCGATGCAACACCCATCCTCGATTCACGACTTCGGTCTAAGTCGTTCGTATTTTGTCCTTTACATCAGCCCTTACGTTCTGGACATGAACGCCATGACCCGTGGAAACATTAGTGTAATGGATTCGCTCAAATGGCGCCCGGAATTGGGGAGTCAATTGTTGATCTTTTCCCGCGAGACATGCGAGTATGTCGCATCCATTCCCTTGCCGGGTCGATATTGTCTCCATTTAATCAATTGCTTTGAGCAGAATCAGCGACTCATAGTCGACGTCATCGAGTTCGAGCGCCCACTTTACGATCAATATCAGCCAATTCCGGACCTGTTTAGTGATGCGCCGGCCGGTGGCCCAGTGCGATTTGTCGTTGATCTAGGCAGCGAGGAACTGGTTTCGCGGCATGAGATCGCGTATCGTCTGACACCAGATTTCCCAGCAGTTGATCCGACATTAGCGACAGAGCCTGCTGATGAATTTTGGATGCTGGGGTTATCGAACGCCGAACATCGAGGCCGGAAATTCTTCGATGAGTTGGTTCATGTGCGATGGGATCAATGTCGTCCAGCGGGCATCTTTCGCGCGCCTGCAGGATGTTATCTCGGTGGCGAGCCAATCTATTTAGGCAGTCCCGATCACGGCGAAGGAGCCGTCATTTGTCAGCAGTTCGATGCGCTTCGTGAGGAGAGTTCTTTTCTGATTTTCGATGCTCGAAATGTGGGAGATGGCCCAGTAGCGACCCTACGACTGAAATATCCAATTCATCTCGGCTTTCACGCATCGTTCCATTCCAGTTTGCGCAATGGTGAGGCCATTCTGTGATACATAACAACTCACCGAAAGAGTTTGCGAGTGACTTTAATTCTCATTCTTTTCCTGGATGACAGGGATCAATTCGCGTGATGTCAGGGTGTTCTTCCCCGACCTCAATAATTGGCCGATTGAGGCACCGACCGGTCGTCGGTCTGATTCGACTCTCGCATCGGTGCCTCGGTAGCGAATTCGTCTTCGTCAAGAGCGCTCCGTGATATTGGCGACGCTTTGGCTTTTTTCAGAGATGATGCCGCGGCGGACCGAAGTTAATTCTTGGCGGTCGACTCTCGCCAAGTGGATCTCAGCCTCCATGGCAATTTTGACCCCTGACCCACTTCGGTTTTCAGCGAATCTTTTATTCCAACAGCAAGCACTCAGCAGGATCAGCATTGCTAGGCATGTGTGGAATTGATTTCCTCGTTCCGCCAAGTCGAACCAAACAGTATGGATCGAATCCCCAATGATGAGTTGCCGTACGCAGCTGCAAACCCGACTGATGTCCCACCTGTTCTGGATCAAATTCCAGATCGCTGAGGGATATGTTCTCTACAAAATGTCGATCCTGAACCAAGCTCGGCTCCCCGGCAACCTGCGCGTCGACATGGGCTACAATGTACCGCGCTAGCTCCTCCAGATTGATCATCTCTTGGTCCAGTATTCTCAAGGCTTCGAGTGCTGAGACTCCAACCTTATAAAATAGATCCTCCGAGCGTGCGAGCGGCCCAACTTCCGTAAAGTCGAAAAATGTAGGCTCATTTGGGGAAGCGCAGTGCTGCTTTTTCCATCGATAATACGAGGTAATAAATCGCTGCAGGTTCGCATTGAGGCGGCCCAGGCAGGCGAAGTGCTGGAGGAACGGTTTGGCAAATTCTTCATCGGTGAAGAGGTCATTGATGAAGGGGAACACATAGAACGTGAAATAGACACTGAGTTCCCACGCATACTTCATCGCGAAACATTCCTGGTCCCCCAAGGCTTCATAGCTCACCGAATAACTTGGCACATACGCCTGGTAGAAGGATCGCATCATCGACTCGTACATCCGAGTCTTCGACTTCAGGAGTTCGGAGTCGCGGGTCAGAATGCAATCGGTGATGAGCGTATTGTAGAGAGAGATCAGATCACCACCGGGGCTGTATAGCGGATCGGTGAATCGCCCAGCCTCGCCAGCCAAGGCCCAGCGAGAGTCACTAATCGTTTGTCGGCAATCATAGGAAAAATCCTGGAATTGACTGTGATCAATGATCTTGCGTTTCCTGAGATCACGCCCAAACAAAGGAAACTCCTGACACACCCAATCAATGAGTCGGCTCGGAGTGTTTACCTGATTCGCAGAAATCTTGTCGCGATCGTACACGAGCCCCAAGCTCGTTTTGCCGTGGAGAGGAATCGTCCAGAACCAGAAGCCTTCCCCTACGAAATGATTAGTTGCTAGCCATACCGGAAGATGTCCGAGGAATGAGCGTTGCCGGTGTAGGCGCGATTCTCGTGGCGAAAGTCCAGTGAGCTTCTCAACGTTGAGGAGCCCTTCGACCCACAGAAATGACGCTCCATGGCGAATAGGGTTTTCCTTTAGCAGACCGAACTGGCGGGCAAGAAACCGAGATCGTCCAGAAGTATCGACTACCCAGCGCGCTTCGACTCGGTTGGTCATTCCACCGGCTTGATAAGCGATTCGATGTTGCTTAACTTCCGATAGTTCGACCAATAGGTTCGATACTCCCGGACGGTATGTAAAGTTGGATGACCGTTCGTTGAGGCGAAGTAGCTCGGCCTCCAGCTTATTGCGATCCAACTGATAAGTCGGCACATTGGACATCTCACGAATGTAGGACTGGCTGTAGTCTTCGTAAGAATCGTTATTTCGCCCCCGCGTTTTCCAATAGAAACGCAGGTTGTACTTCATGAAGTGCTTTCGCAGCAGATGTTCTTCGAGGTCCAAAACTCTGGAAAAATAATAGCCGCTGAGCTGAACTGTCGCTTCACCGACTTTCTGTCGTGCCGGCGGAACGTGGGTTCTCTTTTCTAACAGCAGAATTTTTTCGTCTGAGTTGAGAATGAGTTGCCTGGCTAGCGACAATCCCGCCAGTCCAGCGCCGAGGATGACCACATCGACCAGTTCGCTCATTGAATCGAGAGAAAAACGGTGCCTCTTTCTCTTAAGGACATGGATATCGGTACGATTTGCGAAGTAGGCGTGAGAAGAACGGCAGATTAAGAGAATGTACTGGTGGAAAATCAATCCGTTGAGAACCAGCATATGCAAATTATTCTCCATTCACTGTCCATGTCTCTTAGCGGAGGTGACCGGAATGGCCACGAATGTAGTGCCTTATCAGCAGCAGAACTCACTTGACATTCAGTCGCTTATCGGAGTCGGGCTTGGCAAGGACACCTCCAACGCCTTTGCGACCAGCGCTTTCGGGTTGGCAGTCCGACGCCCTGACGGTAGATATCTGGCGAAAGATCCGTCAGGCGACAGGTGGGTCGATACGGTTGCAACATTCGATTTCGATCCTTACGTTTATCGTATTCCCGTCTGGAAATTGGAAAGAGGCAACCTCGTCGTAAACATGGACTCTCCGCTCGACGTCATGTATGTGCTCGAGACCAAAGATTCGGGTGCTAGAGTGTTGAACTTGGACAGCGAGATCGTAGACTACGCTCCCACGCGCAACGCTCTGTTCGCATCGCCTTTTTTTTAAGAGTTGTTCAGCATTTTTGATTTCCTAGGGGGATCTGGCTTTCTGGGCGGAAGTCGCTATGATCGCGATTTCGGGCCGGCGTCCTTCTTGCCATTTCTTCTTTGCTGCCAACAGACTGGCAGTAACGGAGGCACGACGGGAGGACTCGACTTAGCCACAGTCCTGCTTCTGTCTCAGGGTTTTGGCGGCGCAGGAGGGACGGAAACGGGCGCACTCCTTCCACTCCTCTTGTTGAATAACGGCAACTGCAACAATAGCCTGCTTCCACTCCTTTTGCTGACGAGTGGCGGCAAAGGCTTTGGGGGAATTGAAAAATCCGGCATGCCTGCACTTCTATTGCTGGCATTATCAAACGGTAGCTCAGCATTAGGCGGCAACAACAATCTCTTATTGGCGATTTTGCTGATGCAAGGCATGGGCGGAAGGTGGTGGCCTGCTGAGCCAAAAGACAGGCGCCAACTTTTTGACTTCGCGCAGCGAGAAATCGATAAAGCCAAGGAGACGATTGAGCTAGTTGCGAAGGAGTCTGATGAAGAAGGACGGAAGCATCTCTATTCTCTTCGAGACGGTATCGATAAAGCCGTACGAGAGGCACAGGCAGTTGCGAGTAAGGCCCAGGGGACTCAGCCGAGCTCCGACGAACGTGAAACAAAAGACAGCCGTCAGGTTTTCGAAATAGCGAAACGAGAAATCCAAGCAGCAGCCAAGGAAGCAATCGACGCCGCTGCGAAGAAATCAAATGAGGAAGGACGGAAGAATCTGGACCGTGTCCGCAAGGCGATAGAGGATGCGGTGAAAACAGCTGAAGAAGGTGTGAGCAAGAACCTGCAAACGGCTCAGCATAAACTGGATGATGCAGTCAAAGAGGCACAGCAGGATGCTCGCGACATCGTCAAGGCGGCGCGAGAGAAGATAGCAAAAGCCAAGAAAGCAAAAAGCGGCAAGTAACCGTAGGCTCCCGAACTGAATTTCACAATCACGAACCACTTCGCCCGGGCTTTCGATGCGTCTACGGGAGGACCTCCTGTTCATTCTCCGGTTTCGTATTTACATTCGATACATCTCCTCCTCCGATTTGAATTCCCACGTATGGTGAGGCAGGGTTGCTTGATATTTGTACAGCCGCCTGCTGAACGCTTTCCACCCCATCCTTGCACCATATTCCGAACCCAGTAAAAGTAATCGTGTCGCGATCAGGCTGCCCTGCAGGGCAATTGGAATCTATGGAATCGACCCAGGCAAGCCGGTGCATCTTGAACTTCCCATTTTGCGTATGATTTTCGTATTCAAAACTCGCTAGTCCATCATTGCCCTCGGACGGAATTGTAAAATGATACGAGAACTCGTCCCCGGTCGACGCTCGCAGTTTGCTTCCCTCTCCCGCCTGAACCACCTTCTGAATTGTCGGGTCGGTGGCTGCGCGGAGCCACAAAAAAGGATCCAACCTTGAATTGGGACCCACGCCCAACGATGTGGTCATATCCGGTCTAGGGAATTGATAGCCGCTCGGATAGGGAAGGGTGACTCCGCCGCGGAAATGAAAAAGCAGTTCTCCCTGGTGCCCAGTTTCGAGCCATGCCGGTCCGTGGAAGAAGAAAGAGTCTTTCGGCGTTCTCGGCTCGACCCGAAGCAACGCAAATAACAGGTCCTGACTTATGAAGGCACGGTGCAAGTGTTCATTCAGAAAGAGCCCAGTTTTTAAATCGACTGCTCCCACAGAGATGTCGAAGGGATCGTCAATGATCGACAAATCATCGAGGGGATAGTTGCGCTGCGGAAATCTGAGATTCTCGTTAAAGCCCTGTGGGCCCGGCGAAAGACGCCCTGGAAACAAATCAGTCAAAGGGGAATTGGGGAGAGGTGCAAAAATTCCACCTGGGGCCGCAGTGAAAACTGCTACCGGCACGGACCCTCCCGCGGGTTCTCCGATCTGCATTACCACTCGACCGAGAACGTGAGAACGACCTTTCGCTGGTCCACCAAGTTCCGCCGATTCGAGATGGAACGCATCCCCAAAACTGCTGTTGTGCGTGAGGAGTGTCAATTCTTGAATGGAATTGTAGGGGAGACTCAAGCACGATGAGGCGGCTTGAGAACACTCTGGGGCTCGCGTGCTTAGACACAAATGGGGGTGCATCACCGTGCCATCGGCCGGTATGGTGGCGAATTTCATCTCCGGGCTGAAAAAATTCAGCGGCCAGCGAGTTCCGTCTCCCAGAGGCACAAACGTCGAACCATAAAATGTGAAGTCCAGATTCCCGTCCGGTCTCTGTGCGAATTTCGCATTAGCAGAACCGTATGCTCCGGGGAAACTGAGCGGCTGCGTGGGGAACTTCGGGTTGACGCTTACCAGCGCCCGTAAAGCCGTGCTGTCGTAACTGGCATAAAAAACCAGGTTACTGACCTCTCCGGTTTGTAAGTTCAACACGCCTGAGGAGATACGCCCGGGTACCTGGCGGACTGAGTTCTGCTGAAACGGCATTTTGAACAGCGTCGGCGCTGCCAGGACCGCGTCCTCTCCCCATAAGCCTTCTGGAAAGCTGATTTCGAAATGGGTTACATCATTCTCGGGCGGACTGAAAGTGATATGAATCGTTCCACTGAGATGGCTGTCCACCATTGCCAATCCGCGAAAGAGCAGATTTCCGCAAGCGCCGTATTTCAGGTCTTGTTTGCACTCGCACTTCTTGGCTGCGATTCCGTCGCCGAAGTAACTGGCGACTCGACTGAGAGGAAGTTCCTGGTGCAAATCTGGGGGAAGCCTCAGGGGTAGCTCCGGCTGGCTTCCGCCACCTGAGTGGCCAACTTGCGGAGCATCTTCGACCGGAGTGATGACCCGACTTAGCTTTTGCGACAGAAAGGAGTGGAGTGCTTCGGCGGTCCACAAGGAGCCTGCTGCCTGTTCATGATTCGACGAAGAGTCGGTAGTTATTACTTGGTCCAGATTAATGAGTGGGAAATCCGCGCCATAGGTTCGATTGAGGAGTGAAAGCATTTCATTAGCGATGAGGGCCTGTCCCGTGGTTCCAGGATAATAGCCATTCAGCCCATAGAACCCACCTAGGTATTCTCGAGTAAGCAATCTCGACCCGACCTGTACTCCATCCGCAGCCACTTTGGAAAAGATCCCGTGCAGATCAAGCACTGCCGCGCCATGATTTTGTGCCAACTGATTTACAATTGCATTCAAATCATTGACACGAGCCGATGTCTGTAGCGCGAGGCTCCCGGGGATCACGCTGTTGTGCGGTAGGTTTCCAGTATTTCTGCTGAATAGTTGAAACCCGATCTCATTCAACGCCTCCAGTGTTAGAAGAGCATCGGGTTGAAGTCTGTAGGTCGTGAGCAGAAAAGATGCTGGTACTCTCAGAATCTTTGCCGCCACGTCGATCGATGAGAAATGGGCGGTATCAAAGGGATTTGGTATTGTGAGCACGACGATTTCGGATTTCGTGATCCGCAGTTTCGAGAGTAGCTCGCTGTAATCACTGTGGAACTGGTCAAGCTGTGGGAGCGCCGAGTGCTGCCCAACTGCTGCCTCGATCACTTCGTAGTAACCGAGTTCGACTACGGCAAGGGTGGGAGAGCGCTCCAGCGCACACTGCAGTTGCGTTGGTAGTGTCTGATCCCCATAGGCAAGAGGCAAGATTCCGCAGAGGATATTCAGAGCCGTTTGCTTGGCGTTGCGCCTGTGTACTACGGGCGCTGCGATGTGGAGTTGAACCGAATCACGGACCGTGAATCCGGGCACCGACAGATTATTGACACTGCTTGGGGGGAACTTGCGATACAACGTGGTTTGAGAAAGGTCCGGTAAGACCACGGGCAGATCGGGAAAGCCGGCAAGCCCTCCGATTCCAGGAGACTGCAGCAGCGGCTGATGGAATTCGATTTGCATCTGGCGCGCCATTTGCGCCGGAAAGCTTTGATTCTGTGGGCCGTCATACAAGGTCAAGTCTCCCATCCCCGCAGCCAGACCCTCTCCAACAACGATAAAACGATCCAGGCTAAGACTCCCGCGAATCGGCCGCATTTGCCTAGCCTCACGAGATTTGTGCAAAGAAGCCTGATTGTCATCGACGGTGACGGGAAGAGGCGATTGACCACTGCTTAATGGGTCGCTGTCTTTGTCCATTGATAAAGCATCACCCAATCTTTTCAGGCCAAGGAGCGACAGGGCCCATGACATTCCGATCGCAGATTTCAAAAACTGACGTACCATGGATGCACCGTCATATTCTGATCAGGCTGTGCGACGTGTGTTTGGATGGGTGGATGTTGGCAAAATGCAGTGGTTTCTGGCGCAGTCGTGATGAATTCCGTCTTGCCAGCCTACCTCAATCAACCCGGCTAGATGATCCCGGCTAAAGGTGAGCCAGCGAAACATTCCTCCTGACGCCTCGTTCGGATGATATTTGTGAATCGTTAGTTTCTTCAGTGATCGGGAACTCCGGCTCTGCTGCTCGGCAGCCAAGGCCAGGGGGCCCGCATCCTCAGGAGATACTCCGGCTTCCGTGGCTCCACTCTCCAAGAGTTCGAGACCCCGGTTGAGGCGCCTTGCGATTTCAATATCCCGGTTAATGGTTCCTGCGAACTGAATGACCAAGCTGCGATATAAGTCGCTCAGGGTATTGCGCACACGCGGCAGCGGTATCGCACGTACGTCTGGGTCCATGTAAATCACATGGATCGTGGTAGCGCCCGCCTCAATCACCGGCCGAAGTGGGGTATTCATCACTACGCCCCCATCGACATAGGGCTCGCCCTCAATCTCAACTCCGCGAAAGATTCCGGGAATCGAACTCGATGCCAATACGACTGCGTGTCCCCATTCCTCATCCATGTCGTGATTCGAAAACATTCTTAGGCTCCCGGTGCGCCAATTTGTGGTTGCAATGCGAAGCATAATCTCGGAAGATCGCACATTCTCCAGACGAATTACATCCTTGACCAGACTTGAAAACGGATGTGTGGAAACTAGGCTGCTGACATCGACCAGCTCGAGAGCACGCTGTTCGAGATCACCAGACGACTGAAAAAAATTAATCCCTCTTCGTACCCAGTCCTGGGAAAAGAATGCCGAGTCCCGAATCACATCCCTAATCGGCGTAAGAGGAGCTCTGACCCAACAGGCGGGCGAGGCAAACCGGAGGAAGTCACCGCGATAACGCATCACGTTGTTTCCGCATTTAGAACCGGAGACTCCATCTAGCCATACTTTCTCCATGTACCGAACTCTGGCGAGCAAATCGGATTTTGTGTCGGAAAGCAGGAGGCTGGCGTTGAATGCTCCTGCCGAAGTCCCGGAGACGATCTGTGGCTGAAGAGCGGAGTGGTTCGTTGCTGTGGAAAGTCCACTGAAGAGTGCTTTCAAAATCCCCACTTCGTACGCCGCATAAGCGCCGCCTCCCGATAACACGATTCCATAAGACTCGGTCGCGGGCGTAGTCGTCACGGCGATTGTGGGCGCCAACTGCGCGAAACCACTGGTCATGAGCTTCTTCCCGTTAACACCCATGCGGGCAAGGCTTGGTGGTCCAGCCAATCGGGAACCTGGCGCCAGGTAAGTAGCGACCCGACGATCGTCTTGTAGTGCTGGGTGAAATGCTGCAAAAGAAATGCCTTGTCGAGCTGGGTTTTCGAGATACATAGCGCGTTTGCGGCGTAACCGCCACTCAGAATATTTATGGCGGTAACATAGGCATACACTGGATCGAATGTGATATGGCTAAGCGGGAGGTTCTCCAGGAAGACCATCTCGGAGGGAAAGAAACGCGATATGGTTCCGAGAGATAGGAAATCACCGATTCGCAAACTCCACTGCACAGGATTCAAATTCAGGTTTACAATTTTCTCCGGCCGATTTGCCAGAAATAGCATCCGAACGTTTACGGTTCCGTTCTCTAATACATCAAATTGGATCAATTCCAACGCCACATCAAACTGACCCGGTCCATAGGCGAACAACTCCTGGCTTGGGCTCTTGATAAATGCATAGCCGAGTCCATATTCTCCGAGAATTCCGGCTCGTGGCCGTGATTTGTCCCTGATGAACTCGCGGGTGATGATTAGATAGCTTTCTTCATGCAAGCGAAACACCAATTCCGGCCCGATCGCCCCGCCTAAATCGGCACTGATATCGAAATCGAAGATACGCACTTTGACTATGATCCACTCGTAGCGGGGCCCGATTTCCCTCAGGTCAACGATGGCAAATCTGTCCTGGTCGGGGAATCTTCCGACGCGGCCGTCCTCAGCATTTTTGTAATAGAGCTGGGAGAATCCAAAGCCTTGTTTTGCTGCACGGGGCTGCGGGCACCAGCTGAGCCTTCCGGGTTTACCAGATGAGCCAGCATGCGAATCGACATAAGGTTCGGGATCTCGAAAAGAGCTGACTCGCATGAAGTAGTGAAGAACGAATTCTCGGATTTGCTTCTGCATCCAGGCCGCCGCTTCACCTTCCATCGTGGCTAATATCTTAGGACTGTCGTAAAACATCTCCTGAACGCTGCCCATCACCGCGACGTCGGTTCGATCGCTCAAGCGCGCGTTACCGAAGAATCCGAATGCCTCTCCGGGGCGATTAAAGGAGCGTGCTAAATCAAAACGTTCGACAGAATGACCCTCAGTTTCCCACCAACGCTTGAGGTCAACAGCCGCGGTCAAGAAGCGCTGAGCATTTTGCAGAACAGCATCTTCTCGCTTTTCCAGCATCAACTGAGTTAGATTCTGACTATCCGCCTGAAGCATCTCGTACTCCGTTGGTCTGATTCTCCAAAACTGCATCTGGACCCGGCCGCAAACATCTGCGCGGCTCATACTGGAAAAGATCTTCTACGTTAGGACGCATCGCTGATTTATAAGGTGGACACACTGGTTCTTGCCAGAGTTGCGAAGTTTGGTTTTTTCGGCAGTTCTTGCCGTCACGAAAAGGAGCGCGCTCCAAGGGACCTGGTCCGCAAAATTCCTCCCATATCGTGAGAGCTGCGGTCACGCCATCAGAAAAGGCGAGGCGATTTGGCAGCCAATGTCCGTGTAGTTCTAGGAACCTTTCGAGAACCTCGGGATGACGCAAGTTGACCAGAGCGATGGCCCATGCCAGGCCGGCCATGGCATTTCCGCGACCGACCTCATGAGGGGGAAGCTTCTGCGAGATTTTGAGCGAGCCGATAGAAGCCGTGGTCGGGAGAATATTGGCGGGGTCGAAATACAGGGCACGACCAACGCCGTGCCAAAAATAGCCCACCGCCCGCGGTGCGATTTCCTGCAGTTCGTTATCAATCTTCTCCAGTAGTGACAGGTGAAACTGATAGGCAACTAATCCCAGTGCTTCGACCGCGGCGGCGGTATAGCCTCTTCTCCCGTGCCGGTCGCAAAGCACAAGAAATTGCCGGATGGCTTCCCGAATCCTGCTGGCTGGAGACTCCCCGTTCAAATGCGAAAGAGACCGTGTAGCTAAGGAAAGCCCCATACCTGCGTGCAAAGGGATTAAACACCGCGTATCTAGATCAAACTCATCGGGGAGTGCGAAGAGACCTTTGCTTTGTGCAGATAGTAGATTGCATTCAGAATAATGGTGACCTAAGCCTTCTATGATCCACAAGCTTTGATAGGGATCAAGTTGGCGGGCCAAAGCGACGCAGTATGGCAACCGCTCCCAGGTTAATCCTTCCCCGTGTGCCAAAACCGAATCGGCATATTCGAACAACCTGAAAACCTCGAACTTGTTTTGTAATTCCCTCCAGGGAACTCTGTTTTCCGCGACTGGCAACAGGAAGCTCATCCAGTCGGCGAGTTGCTGAACGGTTTCGGGCGCCATCAGGATAATGTCCCTTGCCACGTTTTCTCTCAAGGGATTTGGGATCCAGGTTCGAAGCGTACTTTTCAAGGCTTGCGTCAAGTGGAGTGTTCGCATCCTTTGCCTCTGTCGAGGAGTATCAGCGTCAGGGTGCGGCCAAACAGTTTGCCCTCCAATGACGGAGAACACATCGAGAGTTGCGTCCATCACTTGATCGACCATCGATGCCACAACGTAGCCGGCAGATTTGATCATCGACATTGCTTCACGCACACCGTGTTCCGTTAATCCCTGTGATTTGATTCCAAATTCCGCTCACCTCGATGACTCCGATTTGCCTTCAAGAGCGCGTCGAATATCTCTTAAGACATCGATTTCTTTTTCATCATGACTGAATGAAAGCCGGGGCCAGCGATGAGGTACTGCGAAATATACACGGAGATATTTGCGCTCGGTCTCCGGTAGCATTGCCCCCCTTAGCTGCTCTTTGCCGTCCGCAGTACTCACTGTTTGCTGAAGATATCGAGCAATGATCCACTGAGTAAAGATCTCCGCCGTCATCCTGTCCGCCACAACAATGTTCCCTTCCCCACCGTCCATTACTCGCTCTTCTCCTCTCTTCAGGGAGACAATGGTGTAAGAGACTAGCTTGACCATTTCATCGTCCAGATTCGAGAAATCGGCCATCGGCGACTCGCCGCTTCCCTCGAGTTGGGCCACCTCCGGTAGCAGCACCATCCCTTCCTCCTGTCGTTTTCATGCGCGCTAATTCCTTGAGAGGACAAGGTCCGCCGCTTTTTCTCCGATCATGATGCAGGCCGCATTGATGTTGCCAGCCACGATGCCGGGCATCACAGACGCGTCAGCGATTCTGAGACCCTCCACTCCGTGAAGGCGCAGTTGGGGATCAACGACGGCAGCTGCGTGGTATCCCATTCTGCAGGTGCCCGCAGGGTGCCAGATTGTGGTGGCGTTCGCGCGTACATAGTCTTGGAGCTCAGCGTCGGTCTTTGCGGCGCCGGGAGCCAGTTCCTGGTCCACAAATTCGCGGAACGCCCGGGTGTTGGCAAGCGCCCGCGACAGCTTAATGCCCTCGATATGGGAGCGCATCTCCACGTCATGAGACAAATAGTGCGGCTGGATCAGTGGCGGGTCGAGGGGATTAGCTGAACGCAGCCGAACCCATCCTCGGCTCATGGGAGCACACAGAACTGCGCCAAAGACAATCTTACTGGCGTCGAGCGGCTGCTCAGGCCGGCCGGTTGGAACACCCGCTTGAAAGTGGTACTGCAAATCAGGACTCGAATGCTGCAACCCTGCTCGCGTGTGTACGAACAGGCCAGCTTCGGCAACCATCGCCGGGTCTCGGGGAAGCTTGCGCGCACTAAACAAGACCGGCAATGCCAGATGGTCCCACAGACCTTCTCCCACTCCAGGTAGGTTAAGATGGCAACGGATTCCCAGATGATGCAAGCGGTCGGCAGACCCGATCCCAGAAAGCAAGAGCAGCTTAGGAGAGTCAATCGAACCCGCACTGAGAATCACGTCCCTTTGGCAGTACACCTGGATGCGATCGTGTCCCTGCAGATACTCGACTCCGATGGCACGATTTTTATCGAATAGGATTCGGGTGACTCGCACACACGTCCTAAGCCGCAAGTTCGATCGTTCTAGAACGGGATGCAAGAACGCCACAGCGGAGCTGCAGCGTTTGCCGTCACGAGTGATGGTGTACTGGTAGAGGCCTGATCCATTTTCCTGTTGCTCACCATTGAAATCCCAGCCGTTTGCGCAGAATCCGACTTCTGCTGCGGCGCTCACAAAAGCCCGGGCGGCTGGGGTTGGGTTGTGATTGTTGACCACGCTTAGCGGACCATTCACATCGTGAAATCTTGAAATTCCGTTTTCGTTATCTTCGGATTTCTTGAAAAAAGGCAAAACCTGATCGAAACTCCAGCCTTCATTTCCGAGGTAGTTCCAATGATCGAAATCGCGCCGGTTTCCGCGGATATAGATCATGGCATTCAGCGAACTCGATCCTCCTAGAACCTTCCCGCGGTTCATCAGGATCTGACGTTCATGCAGATTTTTCTGCTTCTCGGTGTAATAGCTCCAATCGAGAGCCGTCCCCAACAGTTGGGGCATAGCCCTAGGATCATGAATGTTCGGGTTAGTATCTGATCCGCCAGCTTCTAACAAGATCACAGTGTTGTGAGGATTCGCCGTCAGCCGATTCGCGAGGACACATCCTGCCGAACCGGCACCCACAATGATGTAGTCATGGGTTTGTCCGCTGTGCTGTGACATGCAAGCTTCCGTTCCGCTGCTCTGAACTTCTGTGGTTTTCGGATCGGGAGCTAGGTGGACATAGCCACTCGAAATCCGATATCCGCAGCGCTGTCCACGGGGTGGCGACGATGGGTTTGCCGATCGGCCGATCGGCATCCTGACGCGGGATCCAACCAAACGCCGCCGCGAATTACGCGCAAAGTGCGGGGGGGCATCCCAGGCAACCTGTCAGCGATGGGGACGACTTCGCCCACCGGAGGTCCTTGCGGGTCTTCAGCCGGAGCCTGCTTGTAGTAGTTCTCGTCATACCAGTCCGAGCACCATTCCCCCACATTTCCATGCATATCGTAGAAACCGTAACTATTCGGCCGGAACCGTCCGACCGGAGCAGTGAACGGGTACCCGTCGTTCCAGGACTTCGCATAAGGTGGCAGGTGCTGGCCAGGCTGGAACGGGCCCGGGCCGCCATTCCAAATCCACTTTTCCGTTAAGGACACATCTGCAATGTTGGCTACGCCTTCCAGGCTATCTTCCTTGTCCCCGCTGTAGTAGCGCGTGGTCGAGTCGGCGCGACAGGCATACTCCCATTCGGCTTCGGTCGGAAGGCGGTAGCTCTTATTTTCCCTCTTGCTCAACCACCGACAAAAGGCATTCGCATCTTCCCAGCTGACACAAACAATTGGATGAGAGTCGGTCTGTTGGAAACCCGAGGGCCTTTGGGGATCCTCCCGCAGCCAGGAGCGCCATGTATAGTCTGGTTTCTGTTCTACTTTTCCAGTGGTGAGGTCCAGGCCATAACTTCCTCTTCCGTTCCTTTCAAATTCTGTTTTGTACCCGGTATCGTTGATGAACATGCGAAATTGCCCAACGGTGACGGTGTACATTGAAAGGAAAAACATGTTCGTGATGCTGACTTTATGTAGAGGCTTTTCGTCCTCGTTGGCCTCCTGGTCACTGTCCGGAGAACCCATCGAAAATGCACCAGGAGCGAGTTGGACCATGTTCATGCCGACGGTGTTGATGTGATATTGCGGACCCAGGAACTCCATTCCGAATGTCTTAGCCAACGCGGCGATCTTTTTCGGATCAGTCATGCCGCGACTTTGTTCAAAAAAGACCTCCAAGCCTCCAGGAACTACGGTAAACAGCGCTTTCGCCGGCGTAGTTCCGACGTTGTGCATGCGGTGAGGGACAGGTTTAGTAAGGTTGCCGAGATCGCCTTTCGTGACCTTGTATATGTCGTCGCCAATCTGCAGCTCAAAAGTCCCGTCTAGCACATAGAAAACTTCGTCCTGATTGACGTGGCGGTGCAGTTGCACCCCGTCTCCTGGAGGCAGCACAGCTTCGAAAATGAAGTAGGCTCCTCCGCTCATTTCACTGCTTACTTTTTGGGTAAAATTGCCAGCATCATCCAGTTTGGTTCCTTCACCCGCACGAACGCAGGCAGGCACACGCGGTTTCCCCGCAGGAGTCTTTTTGCCTGAATCGGCAACCCCGCCGAGGGGCAACCTCAATACGTCGCGGATCTGCTCGAGAACTTGGATTTGCTGCTCTTCGAATTTGAACTTTTCCCTCGGATACCGCTCCAAAACTTCAAAGTGCACACGAAGGTATTTTTTGTCCTCTTCATCGATGCCATGTAGATAACCGTCTTTTACGTATTCGGAATCCGGATAGCCCTTCTCCTTCCATCGCTGAGGGACGGGGGTCTGGTTCTGAGCCAGGTTCTGAATGAACTCGGCAATCTTCCACGCTGTGAAAGCGTCGGCATCCATATTGTCGGAAACAATTTCTTCCTGTTCAGCAAACGCCGTCTCATACTCACGGCGAACAAACAGCACCTTATATCGAACCAGCTTGAGCATGTCGTCCCGCAGATCCAGATCCATGATGCCTCCTCGTCGATAAAGCCGTTGTCACCGGGGGAATGGTTCGTTCCCTGTCCTCCACTTAAGGAGAACGAACCTGGTCTCGAGAGCGATCGCCTGGCCGAAACCGCGCTTGAGGATCTTGGACGCGAAGCGAATACAGAGTGGCGAGAGCGTGCGGTGCGATGCCTACTACCGAGTTATCGGTCATCAGCCCTTCTATCCCTGCAAGCCTTCCGGTGCCATTCAACAGAGGCCCAAATCCACCGAAACGTAGCGCCAGCTGACCGGGAGCACCGTTCAACGCTAAAATGAAGGTGCGCCCTTCGTGCCCGTCGCCGGCGCAGGTTCCGAACGTGTGCCCTTCGGGATCGGCGAACACATATTCGTTGTAGCTTTCAAAGGGAATGGGAGCAAGGGCGGTGCCGGGTGCACCGGGGTTGAAGAGGTTGAAGATAATCTTCGCGGTCATCTTTCCCATGCTTGGTCCAAGGAAACTCGTGGTTCTCAACTTGCCGCCACGACAAGCCGCATCGATGTGCAGCACGCGTAATTCCTGGGTGACGTTCAGTCCGGCTACTTGCCCATCGGCACCGTAGGCGTAAAGAGTCTCATCGTGCTTGCTGTGT
>Ga0209168_10000432_pt1 | contig 41486 bp, 35 predicted proteins | sample Coa_R1_FD_187156 | JGI IMG/M metagenome (GOLD analysis project Ga0209168, IMG submission 187156) | Surface soil microbial communities from Centralia Pennsylvania, which are recovering from an underground coalmine fire - Coalmine... | ecosystem: Environmental > Terrestrial > Soil > Unclassified ...
CTATTGGGAAGAGACTGTACCAAGTACATCCTTCTCGAAGGTCGTCAGCAGTTCAAAATGCAGGGCTGTGGGGAGGGGAGCTTCCGAAAAGTAGCGGTTGTCGCGGAAGCTGGAATCCGCTCTGCGTTGGATCGTCAGGGGTGCGATAGGTGCGTTCCTTTGATATCGCTCAAAATCAACATCTAGACGGATTACGTCATACGTCATACTCTCGCCTAATATCTTCTCCGTCATGCTCATCAAATTAGCTTTCAGATTCTCGACCGGCTTAGGGGCGGAGAGAATCGGAGCATCTGCAATGACAACCAAGTCGCTGAGATACCGGCGCCGGTAGATCATATTTGGGTGGAACGTGATGCCCACAGCATCTTTAGCCCATTCGAGTGTTTCCAGGAGAATCATCTCCGAATCATCGGTTGACGATTGCGTGTCAACAAGAAACCCGTTGTTGTAAATAGTGAGTTTTGGGACGTTTGTGCCCTTATAGTGGCCCTCCGCAAACTCGACACCCTTTGACTCGTCGAAATCCTCCGGCTTGGTCGGGTACTTTTGAAAATGGAAACGTTCGACAATGGGTTCGATTACATACGGGAAAAACACGTGACCTCTAGGATTTAGAGTCGATAGTTCGACGAATGCAAGTATGCGGGCTGTCAACACGGCTTCAAGTTGCATTCAATCCTCCCGACTGCGGTATGTCTGCCGATTGGCTTCTCAGCGGCGTCATTACGAACACATTCTCTGCCCATCGATTAGCATTTCCAGAATTGCCTCCCATCGCCGCAGCCATCGCACGATGTGCCAAACCCTCGCGATGTGGCCCGATGCGTTCTAACAGGTCGGGGTCATCCTCCCTCGCAGCGCGTTGCAGTCCGTCTCTGCCAAATCTTTCAACTTCGTCGGGCAGCGTACCATAGGTCTCGAACGAAACCCTTAGACGGACTCGAAACGCCCGAGCCAATTTTTTTAAGGTCCTGATGTTCCAGGCAGAGTAATTGACATTCTCGATCCTGGATACGGCCGTTTGCGTGGTCCCCATCTCCCGGGCCAAATCTACTTGCTTCATTCCTCGCTGCTCTCGAATTACTTTGATCTGTGTTGCGATATAGGAATTCAAAAACGATTCCGAGTATCCTTCGGAGTATTCCGCATCGCGAAGCTCGCGTCGAAGAGAATCGCTAATATCGCTCATGAGGGCGCCTCCGCCCTGGGTCGGCAATTACCAGGCTCCGGTTGTTCTCCGCCTCACTTGGGTGCCGGTCCAGCTTCCAGTCCGCTTCGATTGCTCCCAACAGCAATGTGTATTCCTGCTCCATCTCCAAGGGTCCCTTGCACAGAAACGGTCGCAGCATACGGTCGCCATGCACGATGAGTTTGTAGATGTGTTTGTAAATCGGTCCCGCCAGCAGCTTTGGCGGGAGCGTTGGGCCAGCTATTCTCAGCATGTCCAGCTTCTGGTTCAACTGTCCGATATCCCGGCGCGACAACCTCTCCGTACTCACCCACTCTCGGATAATGCTCCGGCAATTCTCGGTCGTAAAATCGAACAGGTCCCATACCATAGGTATATCGCAAAAATGCTATCTAATTCCACACGAAAACGTCCCTTTTACACATCAAAGGTGCTATGACACAGATATTTATGAAAACAAAAGTGATAGTAGGTTCTAAAATAGAACTCGAAGCACAAAACCGCCGAGCCAAGTCTGCCTTAGCGGTGCGATTGCTGGTTGGAACCGGCAGTTCCGGCGAGTGCATTCCGTATCGCAACCTCAGAAGCCTTGTTCCGCTCCTCCATCGGAGCTTGCAGTGCCTGATCTGTCGACCGCAAACGGCCTATCTGTCGTTCGGAATGCTGCTCGGCCTCGCGCTCCCGTTTAGCTTTTAGCGCCGCATTCTGTGCGGCCCAAAGACCAAGGGCAGCGACCACAGCTGCTCCAATCGCTGTTACCACAAATACTCCCATATAATCTTCCCTCAGCCCTTTCTTCTGGCTATTATACCGGCGCAGAAAAGCAACAATACCGTCACTCCGACGCTTCCAGCAGTAAGTCTCCAAGTCACCTTCGCCCTACCAAATTGAACAACTGTGTCGAGTACAGGAAAAACAAATACGAGAACAGCCGCCTCGGTAAAAAACTCTTGTGCAATATCAGCAAACCTAGGATGCGAAAAAACTCCAATTGGAAGGGCGACGATGACGTGTAATACATGCATCAGCCATCCCCACGCACGTGTTAGGACAATCACGAGGCCTCATTGTACGCCTGCACGCCGGAACAGAACACGCCCACTCCTTGGCAATCGCTTTTGTTCTCATCGAGGAAATCACTGATGGCGTGGTTCCAAGTGAGACCGCTTTTTTGGGGGGAGCGATGTATTCCCCAAGCCGCAACGGGAGATTTCTCTGTACCCTGGTTTAGAGCGACGACTCTAGGATCTCAGATGACGCAGAAATCTTCAGTTGTTCCGCAGCGCCTCCATCGGGTTGACTGCCGATGCTCTCCGCGCGGGGATGTAGCCTGACACCAACGCGATCACCAGCAGAGCCAGCGCCATTCCCATATAGCTTGGGAAGTCCCATGGCGAGGTGGCGAAGAGCAAGGATGCGATCGCTCTCGCAACCACGATCGCGATCAATGTGCCGATCGCAATGCCGGCCGCCGTCAATTTCAGTGTGTTGGCCAGGACCTGGCGCTGCACGCGGCCTCCAGTTGCTCCGAGGGCCATGCGGACTCCTATCTCCGAGGTCTGCCGCGTTACGGAATACGAAATCACGCCATAGATTCCGAGCGTTGCCAAGAGCAGCCCGAGTCCGGCAAAAGTCGCGACCAAAAGCATGAAGAAGCGGCGGGGTGAGACCGCGTGATCAACAATCGTGCGGATCGGGCGGAACTCCGATGCCGGTTGGTAGGGGTTGAGTTCGCGAAGGGCGCGCAGTACGGCCGGAGCAAGGGTCGCGGGCGGCAGGCTGCTGCGGACGACGAGCTGTGCGCGCGATGGCCCTTGCTGTGTGCAGGGATAGTAGACTTGCGCGCCGATGCTGCTCTCCACACTTTCTTCATGAACGTCATCCACGACACCGATCACGCGGTATTGTGCGTTGCCGCCGTCACGCATCAGGATCTTGTTGACCGGATCCTCGCCCGGCCAGAAGCGCCGAGCCATTGACGCATTAATAATGATCACTTTCTCGCTGTTCGGGCCATCTGCCCAAGTGAAGTCGCGCCCTTGCAAGCCCATTCCCATGGCGCGAATGAATCCCGGGGTAATCACATAGACCAGTGGCTCAGGCAATTCACCGGGAGCGAAGACCTTTCCTTTCGGCACAGGCGTGTCCCAAGAGCGATTAGGCCCGAGGGGGAGATAGTCCGAGATGCCGGCCGCTTGCACCCCCGGAATTGCACCGACGCGCGTAAGAACTTCCTGGAAGATGGCTGTCCGCTTGAGTACTCTGGCCTCGACGGTCGGGGCGCTTTCGTCGTACGCGACATTGATCGACGAGGCGTGATCCGGCTGAAATCCGAGATCGACTTCGAGCACCTTGGAGAAACTGCGCAGCAACAGTCCAGCACTTACCAGCAGGACGCAGGCTAGCGCGATTTCGGAAATAACGAGAGTGGCTCGGATGCGCTCGTGCTTGCGGCCAAGACCGGCCCCGGCGCCGGAATCCTTGAGCATCTCTTGCAGATTGCCGCTCGCCATCCGCAATCCTGGCAGCAAGCCGAAGATCATCGCCGTGAGAATAGCGACGAGGACAGTCCACCCCACGACCTGGCCGTCGATCCCCAACGAGTTAAGGAGCGGCAGAGCCAACGATCCCTGGTGTGCGAGCCAGCGGATGACGGCGAGCGCCAATCCGAGTCCGAGAACTGCACCCGCGCAGGAGAGTACAAGGCTTTCCATCAGCAGTTGACGGATGATCCTTCCGCGGCTCGCTCCTAAAGCTCCCCGCATCGCAAACTCTTTCGCGCGCGCGGCGGCTCGCGCCAACAGCAGGTTGGACAGATTCACTCCGGCGATCAGAAGAATCGTGCCCACCGCGAACCAGAGCGCAATCAGCGATCGACGCAGCTTGCCGGTGACGTAGTCTTTCAAGGGCACAGGGACCAGGTTGCCTTTGTACCTGCCTTTGCTCTGTGGATACTTCGTGTTGAAGTACATATCAGGGGCAACACGTTTGGCATCATCGAGTGCCTGCGCGACCGTGACACCCGGTTTCATACGGCCAACCAGTGTGACGATGTTTCCCCACATGCGTTCTGTGTCGAGACTGACCGGCACGAAAAGATCCGCCTTGGCACCGGGAGCAAACACCGCTCCGTAATCGAACGACTCGGGCAGGGCGCCGACTACCGTGACCGGCGCTCCGTTCAGTTCGATGGCTTGGCCGATGATCGCTGGATCGGAATGGAATTGCCGACGCCAATAGGCATTGGCCAGCAGGACAACCGGCGTGCCGGTGGAATTAGGGATAACCGGTCCTCGCGCTTCTTCAAGAGTGAACAGACGTCCCATCTGCGGCTGAACCCCGAGAACCTGAAAGAAATTTCCGATGACTTCCATGCCGGTTACGGGCACGGGCTCACCGTGGCCCGTCAGCCGAAAATTTTCGGGAGTCGTGAAGGCTTCGTACCCGGTGACGCCTTGGTATGCGCGGCTCATGGAACTGAATTCTTCGTAGGCGTCGGCGGAATACGTTGCGCAAGACCAGCCGCACTCCGATGGCGGTGGCGCGATCCATACCAGTTCGTTTGAGTGAGGAAAGGGCAGCGGACGCAGCAGGATTGTATTGACGACGCTAAAGACGGCGACGTTCGCTCCGATCGCGAGAGCGAGAATCAGAAGCGAGATGGCGGCGAAACCAGGATCGCGGCGAAGAGTGCGAAACGTGTAGCGCAAATCGTGCAGCAAGTCGGTCCAGTAATCGCCCATGCGTCTGCGTCTCTCCGTCTTCTGTCCGATCTGTTGGCCGATCCGTTGCACTGAACGGAGATCGCCGAATTGCCGCTCCGCTTCTTTGCGTGCAGCGCCGGGAGACAAGCCCTGGCGAATCAGTTCGTCGGTCTTGGCATCAAGATGGAAGCTGAGTTCGTCTTTTACATCAGCGGCGGGATCCGGGCCAAAGAAGCGCGCATAACGGCGCCAGAACGGTGTCGTCGTCATCTGGCCTCCTCAGGTTCCGGCAGTTGAGTTGTCGCCAGCACCTTGGCGACTGCTGCGGCGTACGCCTGCCATGTCTTGATCTCCTGCCGTAGACTGCGCCGGCCCTCCAACGTCAGCCGATAGAATTTCGCTTTGCGGTTATTCTCTGAAAGTCCCCACTCGGCAGCCAGCAGACCTTTACTCTCAAGACGCCACAACGCCGGATAGAGCGTGCCTTCTTCCACAAGAAGAGCGTCGTCGCTTTGCCGAAGAATAAAGTTGGTGATGGCATAACCGTGAAGTGGTCCCCAGACCAAAGATTTCAGGATCAGGACGTCGAGAGTACCGCGGAGAAATTCGAGCTTGGCTGTGTCCATACCGATTTGTAACAAGTAATGATGTATTGGATGGCTCCCCTAGAATTGCAAGGGAAGACCACAAGCGAAGAGACGTTCGGAAGAGAGATTTGTCACCACAGGGATCGCAGAGCACACAGGGAAATACGGTTGAGATGACTCTTGGTGCCTGCAGGGCACGGCGAAAGCGCATCATAGAACAGTGTTCAATTCGAGCAAAATTCCGGAGTGTGAATCTCCATTCAGGCGGTCAGAATGCGTCATTGGACAAGCTTTACCTTTGGCTTCTGCATTTGCCTCGTGATTGCCGCTAGAGCGCCGAGTGTCTTCGCGCAGAACCTGCGAGCGGTCCACGGGAACACCATTGTTTCTCCTGAGCTACCGAAGGCCGAACTGACTTTTGGAAGAGCCTTTCGTTATGTCGGAGGGCAACAAGTAAATCTCTACGGGATGGCGGATGCGGAACAGCATCTCTTCGTGAAGCCCGGCAAGAACAGTGTGGTCGACGCTTTTTGCTGGGTACAGTTTGAGCATCGTGTCCCGAGCGACCAGCACAGTTACCATTATCCAGCGGACCACACGACCGACATCGGTGGATTGGATTTCGTTTACGACGTTAAGAGCTGGCAGGATTTCGCTTCGAATTTGACGGCGGATCCAGCGTCGGATGGAGCGGCCATCACGCGATTGCTGGCCAAGGAAAATTTAAAGTTTCCGAAGCGGGCAGCGCGCGTGCGGATGTTTCATCTTCCCACTCCAGACCGGCGTACCGAACTGATGATTATCTATGGCGAGGCGCTGCCGGAGGGATCTTCGCTTCCCACGGGAGCGGAATGGGTCGACTTGATGAAGGATGATCCCGCGTTTGCTAGGAAACTACTTGACGACCTGAAAGCGCAGCTCACAATCCAGACGAAGTGAAAACGAAGGGCACACAGGCAATCTGATCTCTGTGCCCGTCGGGGCTGCACTGTGTCCCAGCTTCCTGAGGGACTCAAAAAGACACGGCGAAAGACAGACACACGTTTTACTGGCTCTAATCTCGTATCGTGTGACGCAATTCACATCATCTTGTATTCTCAGTCCTTTCGCCAAAATCGAAATCCCGGCATCCTTGCCAAGGCGAAAGCGGTATAGCGAACAAATATGAGTCTGGAGCTAAGTCCTTGCGGCTCAAGATTTTGCCTCTAAACTATTGAGCGCCATAGATTATTTGCACATTTTCCTCTAACGGCAATAATTAACTTGACTAACCCACGCCAATTCAATATAGTCGTGGCATGGAAAGCACGTTCGAAAGTCCAAAGACCTTACAGCAAGCAATTCAGTATTTTAGCGACGAGCAAACCTGCATCGACGCCGTAGCCCTGATGCGCTGGCCTGACGGTCCCCGCTGCCCTGACTGCCTCGGGGAAGACGCCAAGAATCCCTACTACCTCAAGACACAAAAGCGCTGGAAGTGCCGGACGTGCCGTCGCCAGTTCTCCGTCAAAGTCGAAACCATCTTCGAAGATTCGCCGATCTCGTTACAGAAGTGGCTCCCCGCGCTGTGGATGCTGATCAGTTGCAAGAACGGTGTTAGTTCCTACGAGATTCACCGCGCTTTGGGCGTCTCGCAGAAAACTGCGTGGTTCATGCTTCATCGTCTGCGACTCGCTCTTAAAGCTCAAGACCTCGGCACAAAGCTTGGCGGCAAGGACAGCGGCGGCGTCGAAGTGGATGAGACCTTCGTCGGCGGCAAGGTGAAGAATATGCACCGCGAACGTCGCGCACGCTTCGCTGCTCAGAGCGGACACACTGGCGGCGCAACTGGCAAAGCCATCGTTGTCGGGATGCTGGATCGCGACGAGCGCAAGATTCGCGCTCAGGTAGTTCCGAACGTGAAGCGCGAGACGTTGCAAGATGCGGTTCTGAAAAATGTGAAGTACGGCTCGCCTCTCTACACTGACAACGCTGTCCCATACGACCGGATGAACTGGCACTATGTTCACGAAGTGGTGAATCATGCCGAAGAGTACGTGCGCGGACAGGTTCATACGAACGGGCTGGAAAACTTCTGGTCACTGTTGAAACGGAATTTGAAAGGGACTTACGTTGCTGTCGAGCCGTTCCATCTTGAGCGCTACGTCGATGAGCAAGTTTTTCGCTTCAACAATCGCGCCACGAAAGATAACCCGCTAAACGATTCCGACCGATTCTTGCTGGCTCTCTCTCAGGTTGCCGGGAAACGCCTGACGTTCGCAGAACTCACGGGCAAGAACACGGCGAGTCAATTCTGAGAGATATCGCTTCTATAGAAAACGTGGACGAAAGGCAAAGGCAACACATGACTCCGATTAAAGACTTCGCATGGGTGAAGGAGCGATGCGAATGCTCCGTGAAGCAACTTTTTAGCATTCTGCGTCAGCAAGTTCAGGCCGACGTTAAAGCTCGACAAGAGATGCGCGCATCGTTGGTTGATTTTGGCGCGGGGACTGGCTACAGCCATTCATTTCGTTTTATCGATGGAAGCGACAATTTTGCAGTGCTCTTAGAGGGGCAGCATTTAAATGAGCGTGTTTCTTTCGCGTTGGAGTCCACCAAAATAAAAGCGACAGACACGGACGGAACCTTGATCGTCGAAGGAACTCCCAGTTTGAATATCGAGGGACACTGCGTGTTGAAAAATCAATCGAAAGAATATCCGCTGTGGTATTTCAGGAAGACCGCTCTTGAGCGACTTTTCTTTGAGAGTGGCGCGGAACCTCGATACTAATTATTCTTCTGCGGCTTCGGTCCGCGCTTCGGCTTGCCTTCGTTGGCCTTCTTCTCGTCGGCGATCATCTGGGTTAGATCAGACTTGGAGACGCGCAACACCTTTCGTAACGCACCTTCGAAAGCATCCGCGTTTGGTAGTTTTTTCTTTGGGTTAGTCATCTTCTCGCCTATACTACACCCTGTCGGGCATGGAGAAGATGACCCGCTGCCATCGGTTTGCGAAAAGGAAACCCGTTGCTTAGCCGAAGCAACGGGCGTACGGGGAAAATGACTCTAGTGGTTCTCCGCGACTCACTCGATCAATGTGCTTATGACACAGGGTATTCACTCACCCTGTCCCCGGCATCTGCGTTAGCCGATGGAGCTACAGCGCAACGAACATCCATGCCCGGCACCCTGCCTTAGACGACCTCTCCGCTTGCGAAACGGAGCTTTTCGACCTCGGCAAAAATCAGCTTAGCGCCGACCGAAGGCAAATTTGGGTTAGCCTAGTCAATTATTGCCCCTCTAACGCGTTGATTTCAAAGATGCGAGGGGGAGGGGGGATACCTCAGCAAAGCAAGAAGTGAAGCTTGATCGAAGAAAAGAAAAGGCACAGAGACCCTGTGATCCTCTGTGCCCCCTGTGGTGAATGAGTTCTTCCTTACGCGACAGCCTGCTCTTTCTCAGTCTGCGATTGTGCGCCTTTCTTCCCCAAAAACTTCAGCAACGCCGCATTCACCTCGTCGGTATGAGTCCACGCGACATTGTGTGGCCCGTCCTTAATGACGACCAACTCCGCGCCCTTGACCAGCTTTGCAGTCCTTTGCCCTGCGGACGCGAACGGCACGATCCGGTCGGCTTCGCCATGAATCACCAGCGTCGGCACATCGATCTTCGCTACGTCCTTGCGGAAATCTTCATGCCACGTCGGCACGCACGCATAACTCGCCACCGGCGAGGCGCTGGCCGCGACATTCCAACTCGCCTGAACCGCCTGCTCGCTCACGCGTTTCCCGAGATTAACGTCCGTGTTGTAGAAGTTCTTGAAGAACTCGGTGAAGAACGCATAGCGATCCGCTTTAACCGCTTTCTCGATGCCTTCGAAAACAGAGCCCTCGACTCCCTCAGGATTGTCACCAGTTTTAAGCAGGTACGGCGGAACGCCTCCAATAAGTACTGCCCTGCTCACGTTCTTCGATCCATACTTCCCGATGTAGCGTGCTACTTCGCCGCCGCCCATCGAGAAGCCGACGAGCGCGAAGTCCTTGAGCTTCAAATGGGTGACAACGTGATGCAGATCTTCCGCAAATGTGTCGTAGTTGTATCCGCTGGTAGGCTGGCTCGACTTGCCGAAGCCGCGCCGGTCATACGCAATCACGCGATGACCAGCGTCCAGCAGCGCAGGAATCTGTTTTTCCCAGGATGAACTGCTCAGCGGATATCCGTGAATTAAAACCACAGGCGAACCGGAACCATGATCTTCATAGTAGAGGTTGATAGGAGCGGAGTTTTCTTTTCCAACATCGATGTAAGGCACGGAGGAACCTCCTTGAGATTTTCGGACAGGATGGAAAACACTGAGGCTATAGATTCACTGACGAATTCGAGGATTCATCGAGGCTGCAGATTTCCTAGGTCACCAACGGCGCATTTGCGAGCCCGGCCGTGCCGAAGACCCTGCGATAGCGTTCGATCTCCGGCTGCGGACCGAGTGCCTTCGCGTAGTTATCCGAGAGCTTCACCGCCGGTTTTCCTTCCACGCTGGAGATCTTGCAGATTAGGCTGATCGGATCGAATCCATCGCCCTCATTGGGATTACAACCGCGAAAGTCGTTGGTCAACAGCGTGCCCCAACCGGCGCTGAAGCGGATCCGCCGGTCCGACGTCCATTTGTTGCGGTCATAGAAATCTGCGCCTGTTCGGAAGTCCTGCGGAGTCACGCCTTTCGCCATCGTCCCGGCGAAGTAAGCATGGAGAGCCAATATTTTGTCCACATCGAGCATGTCAGAGGCAATCAGCAATTTATCTTTGGGATCGCGGCCATGTTTTTTCAGCCACTCGATGTACTCATCTCCAGCGACAAATGGATCTTTGCTGTCGACGCGCTGGCCGGTCCAATCCGCCACCCATTCCGGCGCTCCAGCCAGGAATTGCGTGGTTCCGAAGGTGTCGGGCAGCATCACGAGGAGAGCGCCTTCATAGGTTTGCTGCCAGAGTTCCAGCACGCGATACTGCGAAGCCTTGAGCGCAGCGTCGTTGGGAGCGAGCGCCGCCATGACCATCGGAATCTCGTGGGCGTTGGTGCCAATGGCCTCCAGGTCGTGCTTGTGTGCGAGGAACGCATTGGACGTTCCGATAAAGCTGCTGCCCAGGTTCGTCGCCATGGCGACGACGACATACTCCTGCCACAAAAAGCTGTGCCGACGACGCGTTCCGAAATCGGCAACGCTCAGTCCGGGGACGCCACGCAGCCGTTCGATCTTGTTCCACAATTTTGTTTTGGCGCGCGCGTAAAGGATGTCGAGCCCGAACTCGCTCAGCGTCTTCAGATGCGCTCTCGTCTTGAGTTCGTCGAGGATTGCCAGCGAGTACAGCTCCCACATTGTGGTTTCGGCCCAGGTTCCGTCGAACGTGAGGTGGATCTGGCCGTCGCTCACCCGGAACTGGTAATCCGAGAGGCGGAAGTCTTTTTCCAGCCACTCCAGAAATGCAGGCTCGAAAATGCCGCGGCGTCCGTAGAACGTGTTGCCGGCCAACCATACCAGTTCTGATTTGCGGAAGCGCAATCCGCGCACGTGCTGCAGCTGAACTTTGAACTCTTCGATGTGAATGGTATCGGCAATGCGCACCGCGGGATGCCTGTTCACCAGCGAAAACTGCACGCGAGTGTTGGGAAAATGCTTCCAGATGAACTGGAGCATCAGCAATTTGTAGAAGTCGGTGTCGAGCAGCGAACGGATAACCGGGTCGAGTTCCCAGTTATGGTTATGAGCGCGTTCCGCGTGGTTAATGATCATCGAAGGTGAGCGGCCCTGATAGACAGTCTAGAGGATAAGGCCTCGCCAGGGCGAGACTGTGGAATTGCGACTGGGCTGGCTGCTATCAAATTCCTATTCTCCACGTCCAACTGTCGGCGGCGCTCGGGGAATCCCTTTGTCTCGTTCGGTTCGGGCCGGTAGCGTCTTCCAACATGTACAATGCTTCGCGACCTCGTGAGTCACAGGAAATCGCGTTCACCATTCGGTCCCGCTGCCGTCCTGCTGTTGCTGCTTGTGGCTGCCGGTTCTTGCGTAACGCCTTCGATTCGGATTCCCCGCATCGAAATGGTACCCACTCTCGCCGATTTCGACGCGATGCAGCCCAATGAGCGTTTTTCGGAGCACATGTTGAAAGTTTCCGGATTCGTTGCCCGCGAGCCCGCCGATGGTGCCGAGCCCTCGCAGGACACGGACGTCTACCTCGCCTACGATGAACGCAATCTCTACGCCGTGTTTATCTGCTGGGATAAAGAACCGGACAAGATCCGCGCTCGGATGACACGCCGTGAGGACATCTTTTCCGATGACTCGGCTGAGATCATGATCGATACCTTCAACGATGGCCGCCGCGGCTATGCCTTCGCCGCCAATCCGCTGGGAATTCAATGGGACGCACTGTGGACCGAAGGGTCGATTGGTAATGGTCAGCCAGCCGACTACAGCGGCTTTGATCCATCGTTCGATACGGTATGGAATTCCGAAGGGCGACTCACCAGCCGGGGATACGTTTTGCTGATGAGCATCCCCTTTAAGAGCCTGCGCTTTCCGAATGCCGATAATCAGACTTGGAGAATTATTCTGAACCGCGGCATTCCACGGACAAACGAAAACCTCTTTTGGCCGAGAATTTCGAATCGCATCCAGGGGCGGTTCAACCAGGCGGCCACTGCGACCGGCATTGATCGCATCTCACCGGCGCACAATATTCAACTCATTCCGTATGGATTGCTGCGCGGATACCGCGATATCGATCAGGTGGATCCCAACAACCCGTTCTTTGAGAGCCGGACGTTGCAGCCGGAAGCTGGCTTCGATGCCAAATTTATTCTGCACGACAGTTTCGTGCTCGATGCCACGGTCAATCCGGACTTCAGCCAGATCGAATCGGACCAGCCACAAATCACAGTGAACCAGCGCTTCGCGGTCTTCTTCCCCGAGAAGCGTCCGTTCTTTCTGGAGAACAGCAACTACTTCACAAGCCCGATCGATCTGATCTTCACCCGGAACATCGGCCATCCGGAATTCGGGCTGCGACTCACGGGCAAATCAGGTCCATGGGCCGTTGGTGTTCTGGCTAGCGATGATCGAGCCCCCGGCGAAGCTTTGCCTGCGAGTGATCCACACTCGGGCGATCGGGCCACGTTCGCGATCGCGCGCGTGAGCCGCGACATTCTTGATCAATCCACGGTCGGCGCGATTTATACCGACCGCGAATTCGCCGGCGGCTACAACCGAGTGGGCGGCATTGACGGCAATTTCAAACTGAACCCGAATTGGCGGCTGCAAGGCCAGGCCGCCATGAGTGGAACGATCGACCCGATTGCTGGACTGAATCAAGGAGGTCTTGGCTACAAGCTCGACCTCGAGCGCACTGGGCGACAGCTCAACGTGCAGTCGCAATATAAAGATTACAGTCCGGGGTTCGAGACGCAGACCGGCTTCGTGAATCGCGTCGATCTGCGCTCGGAGCAGGTCAATGCAAGTTACTATTTCCGGCCGGAAGGGAAGTTCCTGATTTCGTACGGGCCGACGCTCCAGCAGTTCAACATCTGGGATCATAGCGGCACAGCGCTCGACTACTTTGCGTATCCCGGTTTCCGGGTTGACATGACGCACGGCACGTTCGTCAATTTTCACCCATTTGCGTATGACGATGTTCGGCTGCGGCCGATCGACTACAGTACTCTGCCGCATGTCACCTCGTTCGCGCAGAAGTTTTGGGGTGTTGAGGGTGCGACCAGCTGGTTCAAAACGTTTGACGTGACTGCCTTTTTCGTGTCGGGTGGAGGAGTGAATTTCGATCCCGCGGCAGGGCAGGCTCCCACATTCGGTCATGAGGACCAGGGCAATTTTACGGTCACGTTTCATGCTGCGGGACGCCTTCGCATCGACAACGCTTATCTGCTGGAACACGTCCGCGAGAACAACCCGCCGCTCACGGCAGTCACCAACCATATTTTCCGCAGCAAGTGGAACTACCAGTTCACGCGCAATCTTTCGGCTCGCCTGATTCTGCAATACAACTCGGTGCTCTCGAATCCGGCCATCAGCTCGCTTTCGCCGACCAAGAATTTCAACACTGATTTCCTGATTACGTACCTGATCCATCCGGGGACGGCGATCTACGTCGGCTACAACACCGATCTCGCGAACCTGAATCGGGATCTTGCAGTCGACCCGGTGACCGGAAACATCCTGACAACCCGGAATGGCTATCTCAATGATGGGCGGCAGTTCTTTGTGAAGGCGTCCTACCTGTTCCGCTTCTGAGGAAGTCCCAGCACTGGCTGATTTGGGACATGAACCTCGGTGTTATATCGTGCAAGGCCCGCAAGAGTCATAATCTCTGTGTTCGATCCGCCGTACCTCTTCGGAGAATTCAATGTCACGCCCCGCAGCCGCTCTTGCTCTATCCCTTGCGCTGTTTTTCGCCGTTGCAGCCCATGCCCAAACCAACAACTCAGCCGACGATGCGTCAGCCGTGCGCGCTACCGTCACCAACTACATCGAAGGGTATTACACCGGAGATGCCCGACGCATGGAGCAGACCCTTCATCCGCATTATCTGAAACACATGATTCATGGCGACATACCCATGCGAGAGAAGACCGGGCCCCAGATGATGCGAGAGGTTCGAAGCGCTGGGGTACCGGATATGCCAGCTGCGGATAAAACTGAGCAGGTCAGCGTGCTCGATATCGCGGGCGGCATTGCGTCGGCGAAGCTGGTTACGCCGGGATGGACGGATTACCTGACGCTCGAAAAGGTGAATGGCGAGTGGAAGATTCTGTCCGTGGTGCAGAGGATCGATAACTAGGCGGGCGGTGTTCGACGCTTCGCCTCTACACTCAGGCGTCCGCCGCTACACTATCTCGCTGCGGCGACGCTCGTCGCTTCCAAATGTTCGTAGACTTCCTCTGCGCGGCGTAGCGCATGTTGCACGTTCTCGCAGATATTTTCCTTGCCAAGCACTTCGGCGAATTCCGCTTGATGAATCAATTGCGCTGGCTGCTCGCGTGCGCCACAGAGAATCAGGGTTCGCTTAGTTTCGTGCAGCTGGCGAGCAACTTCTTCAATGGCGAAGAGTCCAGTGGCGTCCAGAGCGGTCATGTTGCGTAATCGCAAAATAACGACTGGCGGAAGCTTATGCAGATTTTCGGTGACTGCCTGGATTTTGTCGGTCGCCCCAAATAGGAACGGTCCGTGGATGCGGAAGATGGTCGCATAGTAGGGAATATCTTTATCCTGCAAAATGTGGACGCGTCCGTCTTCCACATAGTCGTCGGTCACCTGCGAAACCGTTGTGGTTGAGGCTACGCGGCTGATGAATAGTAGAGCGGCCAGAATCATCCCGGCTTCAACGGCGACGGTCAGATCGGCGAACACGGTCAGCGCGAAAGTCACCAGCCAGATGCTGATGTCCGTCTTGGTCAGCTTCAGCAGTTGCGGAATCTCACGCCACTCGCCCATGTTGTAAGCGACCACCATGAGGATCCCGGCGAGCGCTGCCATGGGCATGTAACTGACGAGCGGTGCCGCAAACAGCAGGATGCAGAGCAGCGTCAGGGCATGAATGATGCCGGCAACGGGCGACTGCGCCCCGGAACGGATGTTGGTCGCCGTGCGGGCAATCGCGCCGGTGGCGGGCAGTCCGCCGAACATGGGTGAGAACACATTGGCTACGCCTTGGGCAACCAACTCCACATTCGGATTGTGCCGGTCATTACTCATGCGATCGGAGACGACGGCGGACATCAGGGACTCGATGGCGCCAAGCATGGCCACGGTGAATGCGGGACCGAGCAGCCCGTGAATCAGATCGGAACGGAATTTCGGAATTTGCAAGTGCGGCAGGCCGCTCGGAATTCCACCAAAACGCGTGCCAATGGTTTCAACCGGAAGCTTGAAGAAGTAAACCGCAGCGGTAGCGAGCAGCAGTGCGACAATCGGTCCGGGGATACGCGCCGAAACACTGCGGCAAATGATCAGCGTCAGGAGCGTAAAGACCGCGAGGGCCATGGCTTCGAATGAAAGCGTGTGAAAGCTCTGGGCCAGCGCCTCCATCCGTAACCAGAACACGCCCGGAACTTTGTCGAGGTGCAACCCGAAGAAATCTTTGACCTGCGTGCTGGCGATTAGAACCGCGATGCCATTAGTGAAGCCGATGACGACGGGCCGGGGAATGAACTTCACCGCGGTGCCCAGGCCGGTGATACCCATGATGACCAGCAGAATGCCGGCCATGACCGTGCACATGAACAACCCGTCGACGCCGTGCACGGCGACGATACCCGCCACGACTACGACGAACGCGCCCGTAGGACCACCGATCTGCGTCTTCGATCCGCCCAGTGCAGAAATCAGGAATCCAGTGACGATAGCGCAGTAGATGCCGGCCTGGGGCGTGAGTCCGGATGCGATCGAAAAGGCCATTGCGAGCGGCAGGGCAACGAGCCCGACCGTGACGCCGGCAATGAAATCGAGAAGGAATTTGTGACGGTCATACGTCCTCAATAAGAGGACGGACTTCGGAAGCCAGTTTTCGTTCAAGAAAACACGCGCCATTTTCACATTATGGCAGTGGAGGAAGGAATCGGGTAGTTACCGGTGGCGCACCGAGCATGAAGGACAGTATGCGAGATGTCATCGTGAGCAGCGGCACAGCCGGTGCGAGGGACCTTGCGACGGCATGCGTATCGCGATAATGCGTGCGGGAATGCGTACGATCCCGACATCAAAGCGGATCCCTACAACTGCATTGGTGCAGCATGCTGTCCTAAGGTCCTTCGGAGGGCTTTGCCCTCCTCAGGATGACATCATGCTGGATGACATCGAACAGGCACTTCAGCATGACACCCGACCTGGATCTGTAGAATTGCGGGATGCGCTTCGTCTGCATTGTGGGATGGCTGGCCTGCGTCGTGTACTCCACCATTCCACTGTTCTGGCTGATGGTGCATCCCCGCGCGCACAAGTGGCGTGAGCAAGAGCGCTCGCCGTTTCGTGTGCTGGTCCCGGCGTGGCTGACGATGTGGGTAGGAATCGGCGCGATCACCTATCCGTGGCGGTATGTCGCGCTTTACTCAACACCTTGGACCTGGATTCCCGCCGTGATGCTGTTTAAAACCGGCATCTTTATTTATTTGCGCTCCGGGGCGCACTTCAGCTGGCAGCAACTCGGAGGCTTGCCCGAGATCCGGGCAGGGCATCGCGATGATCGACTGATCACGACAGGGATTCGATCCCGCGTCCGCCATCCGGTGTATCTGGCGCATCTTTGCGAGATGCTGGCGTGGAGCATTGGAACAGGGCTGATCGTATGCTGGCTGTCAACCGCTTTCGCCATGGCGACGGGCGCAATGATGATCCGGATGGAAGATGCAGAGTTAGAGAAGAGATTCGGAGAAGAGTTCATGACCTACCGCAGCAAAGTCCCCGCTATACTGCCTACAGTCCGACCTGGCTGAAAGCTGACCGCTGACAGCTGAAAGCTTAATGCGCTTCGAACTCTTCATCGCGTCCCGCTATCTCCGCGCCAAACGGCGGCAGGCTTTCATCGGGATCATCACCGGGATCTCCATTATTGGTGTCGCCGCCGGAGTTGCATCGCTCGTGGTTGCCCTCGCTATTAACAATGGATTTCGTCAGGACCTGCAACAACGCCTTCTCGGTTCGACTTCGCACATCAGCCTTCAGCGTATCGCCGATGACGGGATCCGGGACTGGCCTCCGCTGATGGAGCGGCTTTCGCACCAACCACATGTGGTTGCGGCCGCGCCTGCAATATTCGAACAGGTGCTGATCGCCAGTGGGCCGCGCGCCCGTGGAGCCGTGCTCAAGGGGATGATTCCACAGTACGAACGCAAGGTGGGTGATTTGCTGAATTCGGTGACTCAGGGATCAGCCGCACCGTTGGAAGAAAACGGCCAAAATCCCCACTTCTCACAAAACCAGGGAGAAATGGGGCACCCAACTAACAATGACACGGGCATGAGTGCCGGCGCCGCTCAGGCTAACTCCGCGGCAACTGACCAATCTCCTGACTCCCTCGAAGGTGTGCAGGCACGGGTGGCTGCGATGCCTCCTATTGTTTTGGGCAAAGACATGGCCGATAGCCTGGGAGTCACCGTCGGCTCGCCGGTGATGGTGGTCAGCCCTCAGGGCGAACTCACCCCTTATGGGATGGTGCCGAAGTACACGCGGTTCAAAGTCGTGGGCATCTTCAACTCGGGATTCTTCGACTACGACTCGGGATGGGCGTTTATCCGACTCAGCGACTCGCAGCGGCTGTTCGGCCTTGGCGATCTGATCTCGGTTCTCGAATTCAAAATCGACGACATCTACCAGGCTCCGGCGATCTCGCGCGAGCTGGAAGACGCTGCCGGGAAGGGCTTCATGGCCACGAACTGGATGGAGCAGAATAAGGCCCTCTTCCATGCGCTCCGGCTCGAGCGCCTTGTCACCTTCATCACCATTGGCCTGATCGTCTTCGTGGCCGCTCTGAACATACTGATCAGCCTGATCATGATGGTCATGGAGAAGACCAAGGACATTGCGGTCCTGATGTCCATGGGCTCTCGCAAGGCACAGGTGCGGAATGTCTTCATCGCCCAGGGGGTGCTGATCGGGGTCATCGGAACGGTCATCGGCCTGGTGCTTGGGTACGGTATCGCCTATGCCGGAGGCCATTACCACGTTATTTCGCTATCGCCGGAGGTCTATTCGATCGATTATGTACCGTTCGCACCGCGACTAGTCGATGGCGTCTGGATCGCCGTGTTCACCGTGGTGGTTTCGTTTATAGCGACGGTGTATCCCTCGTGGTCGGCGTCGCGAATCCTACCTGCAGAGGCGCTTCGCTATGAATAATGGGACTCGAGTCGAGGGTTTCGGAACGTCGGAATATCCGATAACTATAGTGATTCTCATCACATGAAGCCGGAGTTCCCGGATATATGGTTTTACCGACCGGAAAAATCGACAGTAGATACTGCCAGGGCTGTAGCGCATGATTGATCAACCTGCAGGACGGCAGCCCATTGGAACGAAAGTCGCGCAGACTGCATCTAAAGGGTGAAGATTAAATGCTTCGGGTAGAAGGTCTGAAAAAAGTTTTCCGGTCCGGCGAGTCGGATCTCGTGCTCTTTGAGAATCTGTCGTTTGAGGTAAAGCGAGGAGAAATGCTCGCGATCGTGGGAGAATCCGGAGCCGGCAAGAGTACCCTTTTGCACATCCTGAGCGCTCTTGATCGGGCTTCTGCAGGTGACGTATACTGCGCCAACTTGCGAATCAATTCTTTGTCCCACGACGAAGCTGCGAACTTTCGCAATCGCGAAACAGGCTTCGTATGGCAGTTTCACTATCTTCTGCCGGAGTTTACGGCGGTAGAGAACGTGGCCATGCCGCTGCTGCTTCGCGGGCAGACATGGCAGCAGGCTGAGCCGGAAGCTTCACGCTGGCTGCGTGAGGTCGGATTGGAGCAACGCGCGCATCACCGCTCCGGAGAACTTTCGGGCGGAGAGCAGCAACGAGTTGCTCTAGCCCGCGCGCTCATTACCGGGCCCAAGCTTTTGCTCGCGGATGAGCCCACCGGGGACTTGGACGGACAGACTGCCGAAGCCGTTTTCAGCTTGATTGCAAGACTCCATCGCGAGCACCAGCTTACCTCCCTCATTGCTACGCATAATTTGTCATTCGCGCGGCGCTGCCAGCGTGTATTGAGGCTGCAACGGGGAAAGGTGGAGGAGATTTTGCCGGAGTCACTTCCGGCGTAAAGCGAATGCAAGGGTAAAAACAGCAAGAGGCAAGATTAGTTAGACAAAGTGCAACAAAATGCTACGAGGAGCCACTATAAAGGGTGTGAGGGGTTTCTTCGGTAACGTGATCAAAGGAATGGAACCTGGTTTCTCGGCTTGGGTTTCATGGCCTATTGATTGCATAATGTGGTAATTAAGGATGAGGGCCGAATGATCGTACTTCGGTCCAGCCTTGGAGGGTCGGGAGATATGCTCCCCACCCAGGAAGGTCAAAGGGAAGGGCATTATGTTTGAACGCTATACGGAGAAAGCCAGGCGCGTCATCTTTTTCGCACGCTACGAGGCCAGCCAGTTCGGGTCTCCTTATATCGAGACCGAGCACCTCTTACTGGGACTACTGCGTGAAGACAAGGCCCTGACCAATCGTTTTCTGCGCTCGCACGCTTCGGTTGAATCCATCCGTAAGCAGATCGAGGGACATACCACGATCCGCGAGAAGGTTTCGACCTCCGTCGACCTGCCGCTCAGCAATGAATGCAAACGAGTTCTGGCCTATGCCGCCGAAGAGGCCGAGCGTCTGTCGCACCGTCATATTGGGACCGAGCACCTGCTTTTGGGATTGCTGAGGGAAGAAAAGTGCTTTGCCGCCGAGATCTTGCACGAACGCGGACTGCGCCTCTCGACCATTCGCGAAGAGCTTGCCCGCACGACCCAGGAGAAAGCTCAGCCCCAGCGGCAGCGCGAAAGTTCGCTTCTGGCGGAGTTTTCTCGTGATCTCACGCAAGCGGCAATGGACAGCCAACTTGATCCGCTCGTCGGACGAGAAGGCGAAGTCGACCGCGTGATCCAGATTCTCTGCCGCCGTACCAAGAACAACCCGGTGCTGATCGGGGAGCCTGGCGTTGGAAAAACTGCCATCGTCGAAGGATTAGCCCAGCGCATTGCGGACGGGGAAGTTCCGTCGTTTTTGGCAGATAAGAGAATTCTTGCCCTCGATCTTTCGCTGATCGTCGCCGGCACCAAGTACCGTGGCCAGTTCGAAGAGCGCCTGAAGACCATCATGAAGGAGTTGATGGAGTCGCAGAATTCCATCATCTTCATCGATGAGCTTCACACGCTGGTAGGAGCTGGATCGGCTGAAGGTTCGCTCGATGCCGCTAACATCCTGAAGCCTGCGCTGTCACGCGGTGAGATTCAGTGCATCGGGGCAACCACGCCTGGCGAGTATCGTAAGTCGATCGAAAAGGACCGCTCGCTCGAGCGCCGTTTCCAGGCCGTGAAGGTTCCGCCGCCGAACGAAACGGACGCGATCAAGATTCTGTTCGGGATCAAGGATCGCTACGAGAAGTTCCATGCCGTCACCTACACTGACGATGCCATCAACTTCGCGGTCTCGCACTCGAACCGCTATATTCCGGACCGTTTCCTTCCGGATAAGGCCATCGATCTGGTTGACGAAGCTGGAGCGCGCGTAAAACTGCGCCAGACTTCGTTGCCCGAGGAGTTGACCGAAGTCCAGAAGCGCATCAAGTTCATCGTTCACCGGATGGAGAACGCAATCGCGAACCACGAGTTCGAGAAAGCGCGTTTCTATTCGGACGAAGAACGCAAAGAGCGCGAGAACCTGCGCGCTCTTCGCGAAAAATATCATCTCGACGAGTCGTCGACCGGCGTCGTAAACCGCGAGGACATCGAAGATGTCGTGTCGCGCTGGACCGGCGTTCCGATCACGTCGATCAAAGAAGAAGAGACGCAGAAGCTGCTCCGCATCGAAGAAGAGCTGCACAAGCGGATCATCTCGCAAGACAAGTCGATCAGCGCCTTGGCTCGAGCCATCCGGCGCTCGCGTGCCGGCCTGAAGAATCCGAACCGGCCGATTGGGTCGTTCCTATTCCTCGGACCGACCGGCGTCGGCAAAACCGAAGTCGCCCGCACTCTGGCGCAATTCATGTTCGGCACCGAGAAGGCTCTGGTTCGCTTCGACATGTCGGAGTTCATGGAAAAGCACTCGGTTTCGAAGCTGATCGGTTCTCCTCCAGGATACGTCGGCTACGAAGAGGGTGGTCAGCTCACGGAACGCGTGAAGCGTGCGCCCTACTCTGTCGTCCTGCTCGATGAAATCGAGAAGGCGCATCCGGATGTTTTCAACATTCTGTTGCAGGTTTTTGAAGACGGGCAGTTAACCGATGGACTGGGCAATACAGTCGACTTCAAGAACACGATCATCATCATGACGTCGAACATCGGCGCCCGGCACCTGCAAAAGCGCGAGGGGCTCGGCTTCCAGTCGACGAAAGAAGATGCGATTGCCGACAAAGTCGAAGAGTTGGTCAAGAACGAGGTCAAGAGAACTTTCAATCCTGAGTTCCTCAACCGTCTGGACGAGATCATCATCTTCATGGCGTTGAACGAGACGGACCTGATCCAGATTCTGGAGCTTATGGTTACGCAGCTCAATCAGAACCTGGCCCAGAAGTCGATTACGGTTACGGTTGCGGACGAAGCGAAGAAGTGGATCCTCAACCAGACTTTGACCGACCGCAGCTACGGAGCTCGTCCGCTGCGTCGCGCGTTGCAAAAGTACATCGAAGACCCGCTGTCCGAGGCGCTGATCCAGGGAACGATCACCACGCGCCCCGCGTTCATCGAGGTATTCCTCGAAGACAACAAGCTCTTCTACCGCCCGGTCGATTCGGAAAAGGCGGAAGGAGTGCTGTTATACGAAAACTCGTAACGGTCAGGGTTTACCCATCAGCCGTCAGCTAACAACTGACGGCTTTGGTTTTTTTGTGACCCACCATAGACAAATCTGCTCTGCAAACGATTTAAACTAATCTTTGCATGTATGCGCGTTGTAGATTTTCATGGTTCGCCCGCGCACTCGTCCAAGTGACACTCGTGTGTCCTGTCGCGGCTCAGAACGCGGCTCCTGCGGTTCAGCCGGTAGACAAAACCCATTCATCATTCCAAGGTCCCGCACGCAAAAGTGTCACCTTTGATGAGTTCGTGGACTCGGCCATCCTGCAGGAACAGCGGCTGGGGAAGCTGATGACCAATTTCAAGCCGATTGTTGAAACCTATGTGCAGGAACAAAAGCAGGACTCAAACGTCCAAACTTCGCCAAAAGACGACGATTATTTCTTAAGTCGCCTGGATTTGACGGGAACGGTTCCCGCCAGCCGGGAATTTGAAAACCCCGAGCACGCGAAGGAGGAAGCAGAAAAGAAATCCCCGAAGACTACGGCAGCATTCGCTGCGGGCGGTTTTGCGCAGGCGGTGTTTCTGGATCTGGATCACTTCGACCGTCACAACTACGTGTTCAACTTCGTTCGCTGGGAGGTTCTGGGCGAGGTGCGTTGCGCCGTCGTCGATGTAACGCCTCGCGAGAATTTGCCGAACCGCGGCTTCCTCGGCCGAATCTGGATCGAGGACGAGGACTTCAACATTGTCCGTTTTACGGGAACGTACACGGCGAAACAGTTTTCCAAACGCTCATTTCACTTCGATAGCTGGCGACTCGATATTCTGGGCACGATGTGGATGCCTGCTTATGTTTATACCGAAGAGGCAGATCCACACGATCCATCAAGCCACGGCCTCTGGTTTAAGGCGCAGACTCGGGTTTGGGGCTACGATCTGCAGGAGGCTGGAGACCATCATGAGAATACCAAGCCTCTCACCGACAATCCGGCGGGTGCCGATCCTAATCGCCACGAAGCCTCGCAGGATCTCAGTCCCAACCTGACCTTGGGAAAAACGACTTATACCCCTGAAGATGACGTGGTCGAGCGATTGCAAGTAGGCGGACTCATGGCACCGGATGGCGAAGTCGATCGCATCCTGCAAACCGTGGTCAACAATCTTCTGCTGACCAATAAACTCGACATCGCCGGCATCCGTTGTCGTGTTTTGCTTACCACGCCGCTGGAGTCATTCGTCGTCGGACGAACGATCGTCGTGAGCCGAGGACTTCTCGACGTGCTGCCCGATGAGGCTACTCTGGCAGCGGTACTGGCACACGAACTTGCCCACATCGTTTTGCAGCACTCGCTGGGCGCCGAATACTCTTCACAGTTCAGCTTGCCTTTTTCGGATCTCGAAATCTTCTCCAAACTTGACTTTCGTTTTGATCCGGCACAAGAAGCAGCTGCCGACAAGAAAGGTGAGGAATTGTTTTCCAAGTCGCCATATAAAGACAAAGTCGCGAGTGTGGCGCTCTTTCTGCAAGCGCTGGAGGCGCGTTCTGCCCAACTGCCCCATCTCTTGCATGCACGATTCAGCAATGACTTTGGCAGCAGTCACTTGGTCCGAATGCAGGCGCTCGTCAACTCTCCGAAACGCCTCCACATGAATCAACCGGATCAGATTGCTGCCTTGCCCCTGGGTTCGCGGATTAAGGTCGATCCTTGGTCCGACCGGATTGAAATGCTAAACCGTAAATCGCCACTGCTGCTGTCGGCATCGGAGAAAATACCGTTCGAAGTGTCTCCGTTCTTTCCCCATCTCAAGCGTTTGGAAGAGCAGAAATCTCAGGCGGCGACGAGCCAATAGGCCGAATCCAATCCGGCGCAATTGAGCAGAATCGCCGTCCTCCGAAGTAGCAAGGCCAACCCAGTCAGCGGTGTCCGCCGTTCCATCGGGGCTGTCTGCGACCCGGAGTTGCTCCCAAAAGTGGTGGTTTTCAACCACCATGGCAGAGTGCCATCCACCACTCACTTCGCCCGTTAAATTTGCGCGTTTGGCAAACTTCCTGATTGATCCTGGGTTGAAGTTGTGATTAGATGCCCGAATTCACGTGCGACCCGGCATCTCCAGCCCGCCACGCCGGGACGTGCGAACCGAGGTGAAGTATGAAGTGCAGGCTGCTATTCGCCCTTCCGGCAGTATCCCTTTTCGCTTTCACTCTGAGCGCCAGCGCACGGGATGTCGTCGTCCCCGCGGGCACTCTTTTGCAGTGCACCTTGAATGAGCCCAACCTTTCTTCGAAGACGGTTGATGTCGGCGACCCCGTGTTATGTCATCTTCGCGGCGTTACCGTATTCGGCCAACAGGCATTCCCGCGCGGAAGCTATCTCGTTGGACATCTTGAGGCCGCCAAAGATCCCGGCCACTTCTGGGGCAAGGGATATCTGAAGCTGCAATTCGATCGCATCGGAGTGCCCAGTGGAGACCTGCCGCTTGAAGCGAAAGTCGTGTCCACTCGTGGCTACAAGGTCGACAAGACCGGAGCCATTGATGGCAAGGGACACCCGCGTCGAGACGTGATCGAATGGATGCTGCCACCACTCTGGCCGTGGAAGGTGATCATGCTGCCGGCGCGCGGCCCACGACCGACGCTGAAAGGCGAAACTGTGCTCAGCCTGCGACTCATGGACGATGTGCAGATCCCACAGATGGCGGCGTCCTCTCAGACGTACGGTCCGGGATGGCACTTCTTCGGGAGACTGCAGAATCAGCTGTTCGGCAACGACTCGCAGGCAAACAATAATCGTCCGCAGTTGAGCGTTCGTCCCGCGAGCGATTCCTCGGCAGTGCCGCAGGCGAGCTATGCCAGCTACGTGACCCGCAGCGTCTCGCTGCCCGCCAACGTGCAGACCGCCCCAGGCATGCCCGTATTCGTTCTGAATAGTGGCGCGATGCTTGCGGTGAGCGGCTACGGATATTCCGACGGCCGCATTACGTACTCACTCGTCGGCGGCGGTTCCGGCGTCATCGGCACCGATGATGTCGACTGGACCACAACGACCAAGTTGAATAATCAACGCGGTGTGCGCGTCACGTTGCATGGCGGACACCTGAACTCGAATACGCGGATCACAGGGACCCCTGGTTTTTAGAAGATCAGCGTTCTAGAAAATTCGGATTCTAGTCGGCCGCTCACGACTAGAAAAACAATGGCCGCTGGCGTAAGCTGGCGGCTTTTGTTATGCAGGCTCCGTCCCCGATTTTCTTTGCGACCTTTTTCCATCCCCGATAATCCGAATCCGCATGAAAGTCAACATTGCCGAGAAGTTCTCGAAAATCACTGAGATGTGGAAGCCCTACGTTGCCGCCGAACTCAACGGGCAAATGGTGAAGCTTGACAAGATCAAAGGCGAATTTGTTTTCCACCACCATGACAACGAAGACGAACTCTTTCTCGTCGTGAAGGGACGCTTCCGAATGGAATTCCGCGACCGCCCCCATGAGTGGATCGAAGAGGGCGAGTTCATCGTCGTACCCCGCGGCGTCGAGCACAAGCCCGTCGCCGAAGAAGAGTGCTGGTTCCTGTTGTTTGAGCCGGCCGGGACGCTGAACACAGGGAACGTCGTCAACGATCGCACTCACCGCGAACTGGAGAAGGTCTAGGGGTTTCTCCGCTGTGATCCTCAGGGCCTTCTATGGTTAAATCGTTAGCAGATGGAACTGACCGTCTACTCAGCTTTCTGGTGCCCTGATTGCCGCGAAGCGAAACGTTTTCTGGCCAAGCACAACATTCCGTATAAAGAGATTGACATCGAGACGACGCCCGGCGCCGCTGAGGAAGTTGTCCGCCGCACCGGCAAACGAGCAATTCCCCAGTTCGTTATCGACGGACAATGGGTGCAGCCCTATCGCCAGGGCGAAGGCTTCCTCTACGAAGAAATGTCCAAACGTCTCGGAATCGGCAAACCGTAAACCCGCGCTATTGCGTTACCGTAAAACTCGTGGAACTTGTGGCGGTGCCACCTGGTGAAGTAACCGCGATCTTGCCGGTCGTCGCTCCGGTCGGGACGGTTGCGGTTACAAGCTTGTCCGAGTTCACGCTGAAACTCGACACCACACCGTTGAACGTCACTTCGGTGATCTGCGACAAGCTTACTCCGCTGATGGACACCGTCGTTCCCACCGACCCACTCGCGGGAGTGAACCTCGTAATCTGTGGTGGAGCGACCACTTTGAATACGGTACCGCAGTAACCCTGAAGGTAGCCGAACGGACAGTTGTAGTTATTTCCAGCCGTGGTGCCATAAAGGTTACCCTGAGCGTCTCTGATCACGCCGGCTTCTGGCAGCCATCCATCCACTTTTTGATTGAAGCTGTGAAGCAGCGTAATCCCGCCTGCATTCAACTGAAATACGCTACCGTCGTTATAGGTACCCCCGCGATAAGTCGTGCCAAAAAAATTGGCCACGCCATCCCACAACAACCCCGCATCAGGACTTGCTCCGTCTCCGTTGGCGACCCCTCGGAATCCGTGCAAAACTTTCAGAGTACCGGAGGCCGTCAACTCAAACACCACGCCACAACCAGGAAAGCCGCCATAAAGGCCACGGCACGTCCGAGGACCTCCGGAGAAAGTTGTTCCGTAGAGATTGCCCTTGGCATCCCGCAATAAACTGCCATTGGGTTGCGCACCATCGGCTCCTCCGGTGAAAGTATGGAGCACAGTTTCATTCCCATTTGGGTCGATCTTAAAAAGCACGCCGCAGCCGGGGATAGAACCAGCGACGCATGCGGATAGGTTACCGCCATAGGCTGTGGCACCATACAGATTGCCAGCCTTATCTATCGTCAGGGAGCCGGCAGCGGGATCCGCTCCGTCCGACCCGCCGGTAAAGGAGTAAAGCACAGTCAGTTTCCCGCTGGGGGCGAGCTTGAAAACCACCCCACAGCCCCCTCCATTGCAGTTTTGATAGGCGCCGCCTAACGCGGTACCGTAAAGATTGCCCGCCCTGTCGAAGATGATTCCATTGGGGCCTGTTCCATCGGCCCCTCCAGTAAACGTATATAGAATGGTCTCGGTGCCGTTCGGGCTCATCTCGAAGATGATGCCGCATCCCCCCTCTCCGCAAACGGCATCGTTGCTGCCTCCGCCAAGGGTTGTGCTGTAAAGGTTTCCTTTGGCGTCCGTCACCAAGCTGGAAGATGGGAGCGCTCCGTCGGGTCCATGAAAAGCTCCGCCAAAGGTATAGAGCACCGTTTCCTGTCCGCTGTTAATGTCCACCGTAAACACCGTTCCAGAGGCTCCCTCTACGTTGAACGAGCCTGACTCTTGCGTGGTGCCAAACAAAGTGCCATTTCTATCCAGCACAGCCGCGACGGGAAGCTGTCCATCAGGCGTGCTCGCGAAATCGTGCAGGACGGAAAAATTCTGCGCATGAGCTGAGACGGCTGAGACGGCAAGAGTCAGGAAAAGCAAAAACGGGACGAATGCGCGGCTACCTGAGGTCATAAACATGGAAATTCTCCTGGCGGGTGGATACACAACTCAAATTCGCGCTCAAGGGGAGGTCGGCGCAATGCGGACAGGCAGAATGCTCTCACAGGAAGACCGAAAATCACAAGGCGGGAGACGTGAAAATAGCGGCAAACCGTCTTTTGGATGGGGCCGAAAGTCTCTTTTGATCCACAAGCGCAGATTGCTAAAATCCTGACCCTCCGGCGACCTTGAGGTAAGCCACTGGAATCATTGCAGCTCTATAGGAGGTCAGAAGAATGTTTCGACGGATGTTATTTGCCCTAACTGTGGTAACCCTGCTCGCGGCGCTTTGCGCCAGCAGCGCTTTTGCCGCAAACCATTATGTCGTTGCCAACAATGACACATCTACGAATACGGTCTCCGTATTTCAGGTTTCTGGAATATCACTGGTGCCGCTCACGACGGTGCCGACCGGGGGGCAGGGCCTGGGCGGCGGGTATTTCGCCGAGGTCAGGCAAAGCATCGCACAGGACGGAACGAATACCTGCGTTTTCGCAGGCGACGCAGTGTCAAGCGATATCGCCGCCATGAAGGTCATCGCGGTTAGCCCCTACCTGAAGGTTGTCAGCAATTACGTTTCGCCTGATGGCGACAGCGGGGATTACGAGGGCCTTGGCGTCACCGTCTCGGGCGGTTACGTGTATGCCAATTACACCGCTTCAGGAACCATTGGTGTATGGAAGATAGGGGCTGGATGCACGCTCACATTCGTGACTCATACCACGGCAAGCGGACTGTTCGGGGGCAGCATCGACGGTATGGCTGTGACACCCAATGGTAAGTACCTCGTTGCAGCTTACGGCGACGGTTCGGTGGGCTCTTACGCCATCGGTAGCGGCAACATCACGCTGATCGGGCAGGAAACCATCACGGGCAACACCGTTGGTGGTGGAGCGTCTGCCGGTAGCGTGGCGATCTCTTCCAATGGAACGTGGGCAATTTTCGGTGACTTCTCGGCAGTGAACAACACTCAACTTGATGTAGCCAAAATCGGCAGCAATGGATTGCTGGCGACCACTACAAGCTACGGCGGGACCGGGAGCTTGGGAAGTGGCGTGGATTCCAACGGCATTGCGCTGAGCCCCGATAATAAATTCATTTACGTCGCAGATTCCTACTCAGGACAGGAAACGACTGTCTCATTCGATGCCACCACGGGAGTCATCACCTATCCTCACGCGTGTTTGACCAGCCTGAACGGATACAACGTCGACTGGACGTTTGTATCGCAGGTGGCGACCGTCGTGAATTCGGGATCCGGCGGAGGCCTGTATATGTCGGAAGGTTTCCTGAACGGCGATTCCTACATCGCGCTCCTGAAAGTGAACTCCACCACTGGCTGCGCGACGGAAGCTCCCAACTCACCGTTTGCGGATACCAACGGCGGGAACCTCGAGTCGATTACCTCGTACTCGCACTGAAACCAGCAAGAATGTGGGCGCGGCTTTTCCGCCGCGCCCCACCTTTTCGTCCCATCGTCTGCTACCGGGTCTGCGCAGTTTCTTTCGCGTTCTGCACCGCGTTCACGAAATCGCGGGCTTCGGAATTCGGCACCTTCACATTTCCTTCGAGAATGTCTTTGAACGAAACTTCCTTGCCGTACCAATCGTTGATGGCTTTATTGTCTTGCTGCAACTCGGCGCCATTCAATGAGGCGCCGATGAACGCGCCCTTACTGCTGGAGTAGGTCAACACTCCGGCTTTGTATCCAGCGTCGGCAGAGGCGGAACGCCCGACTGGGCCCGCGGCCGCTGAAACGTCAGCTCCGAGCTTGACGTGGCCTTTGAGCAAGCCCGCCATTCCTTCGTCGTTCATGATGAACATCATTAGGTCAGTGCTCTTGCCACCGATCTGCGGTCCCCAACTGATGCCCGAGACGGAAAAGGGCGCGGGAGCGCTCCAGGTGTTGTTGGCGGTTTTGCAGGTCGCGACACCCGTGCCGTGCTCGCCGCCCACGATGAAAGCGCCTTTGATCAGTTTCGGGATTACGGCGACGCACTTCGCCCCATCGAGAACGTTTTTCGGTACACCCTTGTCCGGTGCGGCCGTCGTGATGTTCTGCACCGTTTCGGTTGCGCGCTGCAGTTCAGAACTGCTCGCGTTGTTGTCGTCACTTTTGGCTTGCGCCAATGTGTAGGCGCCAAGACAGGATGCAAGTAATGTGATTGCGAATTTTCCCTTCGTGAATTTTGGCATGTTGCGTTCCTCCAAAGGTTCGATTCGAGGACGAAGTGGAGGGTTTTCGCGCAGAACAGTCCCACACGCGGAAGCGGCACCTCTTTACAGCTAAATCATTAGAGGAATTGCTGGAGGAAAGCCAATGCACCCTGAGTTTCAATGCAATGAGCGGAGAGCTGCAGAAAAAAGGGCTGTTATTTTCCCTTGGTTTTTTTCTTAGCGCTCGCAGATTTCGCGGAGCCCTTCTTTCCGAACACGCGAGCAAAGATTTTGTCCACGTTCTTTAGCTGGCGCTGCAGGTCAAAGGCGTATTCGATCTGCTTGCGAGGAACTTTGGATGCTATTTCTTTGTCTGCCAAAATCTCATCGTGAAAGTTCAGGCCTTCTTTCCATGAGCGCATTGCATGCGACTGCACAAGGCGGTACGCCTCTTCCCGCGTCATGCCGTTTTCGACCAGATCAAGCAGGAGCTGCCCGCTAAAGATGAGTCCGCGTGTGCTTTCCAGATTCGCGCGCATCTTCTCGGGATACACAAACATCGTGTCAATGATGTTGCTCGTCTTGTGCAGCATGTAGTCGATGAGCGTAGTCGAGTCCGGGAGAATCACGCGCTCAACCGAGGAGTGAGAGATGTCGCGCTCGTGCCAGAGCGCCACATTTTCGAATCCAGCCTGGGCATTGCTCCGGACCACGCGCGACAGGCCGCTGATCTGTTCCAATGTCACCGGGTTACGCTTGTGCGGCATGGCCGACGATCCCTTTTGCTTCTCGCTGAAGAACTCTTCGGCCTCACGCACTTCCGTGCGTTGCAGATGGCGAATTTCGGTTGCGATCTTGTCGAGCGTGGAGGCGATTACTGCGAGCGTGGCAAGGTAGTTGGCATGGCGATCGCGCTGGATGACTTGGGAAGATACGGCGGCAGCTTTTAGTCCCAGGCGCGCGCAGATCTTTTCTTCGAGCTCTGGCGTAAGGTGCGCAAAGATTCCTACCGCACCGGAAAACTTGCCCACGCGCATGTCTTCTGCGGCGGCCATGAAGCGCGCAATGTTGCGCTGTGTTTCCGAATACCAATTGGCGATCTTGAATCCGAAGGTGATGGGCTCGGCGTGGATGCCGTGCGTGCGTCCGATCATGGGAGTGTCTTTAAACTCCCAGGCGCGACGCTCAAGCACTTCGGATAGGCGCTGCAGGTCTTGCGCGATGACCTGCGAGGCCTGGCGGATCAGCAAGGCCTGCGCGGTGTCGACGACGTCGTTGGAGGTGAGCCCGTAATGGAACCAGCGCGCGTGTGGACCGACGATCTCGGCTACCGCAGTGGTGAAAGCGATGACGTCATGGCGGACTTCGGCTTCGATCTCGTGGATGCGGTCGACCCGGAAGTCGGCGCGCTCTTTGATGGCCTTGGCGGCGTCTCTTGGGACCAATCCGGCTTCGGCCAGAGTTTCGGTGGCGGCGACTTCGACGGCAAGCCAGGTGCGGAAACGATTTTCGTCGCTCCAGATGCGGGCCATCTCGGGACGGGTATAGCGCGGGATCACGGTAGGGCTCCTTGAGGAAATGGACAGAGGATTCTAAATGGCGGGGCGCAGGATCGGCTAGCGGTTCCGGCTTTCCATCGAAGGCAGGGGGAATATGAAGCATGGCCAAAGTCTCCGGCCATTCAGCTGCCTTCAACACGTTTGGGGCCATAAAGTGCGACACGATGGGCCCTCAAAAACATAAACCCCGCTCTCCCATGGAGACAGCCAGACCACAGGGAAGCGGGATTTATCCGCGATCGCCCCCTCGGCAATCGCGGGCCGTAGGTGACATTAATTTCATTTTATATCGCACCACGATATAATATGTAAAGACTATCGGGGCACGATAGAATCGTGGCATGAAAAAGCTCACCCTGCTGGACTACCAAGCTCTGGCCGAGTTCCGGCACCAGATCCGAAGATTCCTGCATTTCAGTGATCGCGCCGTCGAGGGCGCAGGACTGGAACGGGGGCAATACCAGATGATGCTCTCGATTAAGGGAATGCCGGACGGCTCGCGGCCGCGGATTCGGGATGTAGCCAACCGCATGCAGGTCCAACACCACAGCGCCGTGGAGTTGATCAACCGGCTGGAAACTGGCGGGTACGTCCGGCGGGAACGCGGACTGGACGACCGGAGAGAAGTGCTGTTGGCATTAACGCCGAAGGGCGAGAAGGTGCTTGCAGAGTTGGCCCTGCACCATCATCAGCAGTTGCAGGAGGCGGCGCCAAGGCTGGTACAAGCGTTGCATCGGGTGATGGCTGGAAAGAGCGCGGGGCGGAAGGGCGCCCCGGTTGCGAACGGGCACGGCGAGTGAGGTCCTTCCAAGATGCGAGGCGGCGCCGACCAAGAAGCGCGCTGCGTCAATACATGAAATGTCATTGGGCGTCAACATTTCTGAAGCGTTTGCAGCACTACCCGTCGCTGTTGGTTGACATCTAAATACGGCGCAGTTGGAAAGGCGATCGACAGAATTTATGAACACGAACGGCAATCACGCAGGTCCGGAGATAGCTGAGCCCCTGGCAGCATCGGGAGTTTCCCCTCTGGAGCCGACGCAAACCGCCGGCTTTCGCATTGTGCTGATGTCGTTTCTGGCGGCCGGGATCGGACTGTTGGCGGGTCTTGTTGCCTACATTCTTTACAAGCTCATTGGGCTATTCACCAACCTCTTTTTCTTTCACCAAGCGACCACAACTTTCCGCAGCGTGGGCGGTCACCATCTGGGCGCATGGGTGATTCTGGTTCCAGTGATCGGTGGCCTGATTGTCGGCGTGATGGCGAAGTACGGATCGTCGAAGATCAAAGGCCACGGCATTCCGGAAGCGATGGAAGCGGTGCTGGTAAACCGCAGCCGCATCGAACCGAAAGTGGCGTTGCTCAAACCCATCTCGGCAGCCATCGCAATCGGAACAGGCGGTCCGTTCGGCGCGGAAGGTCCAATCATTCAGACCGGAGGCGCGTTGGGATCGCTGGTTGGACAGCTGTTGCATACGACTGCGGTCGAACGCAAAGTTCTGCTGGCCTGCGGAGCGGCAGCCGGCATGTCGGCAACCTTCAACACACCGATTTCGGGTGTGATCATAGCGATCGAACTGCTGCTCTTCGAGTTTAAGTCGCGGTCGTTCATTCCACTGGTGATTGCGAGCACGCTCGCGACGGCTGTACACATGCAGCTGCTCGGCCCCGGTCCGATGTTTCAGGTTGGGCAAGTTGATTTTGGAATTCCCAGGGCAGTGCCTTTTTACCTTGTGCTAGGGCCTTTATGTGGGTTGGCGGCGGTTTTCCTAAGCAAGGCGCTGTATTGGGTGGAAGACCAGTTCGAGAAGCTTCCGGTCGACGAGTTATGGTGGCCGGCGATTGGCGCCCTTGGACTCGGCATCATCGGGTTTTTTGCACCGCGAGTCTTTGGAGTGGGGTATGACACGATCGGCGCCATTCTGAATGGCGAACTGGCCTGGAAGGTGCTGCTGGTCGTCATGATCGCCAAGTTTGCAGCTCTGGTCATTTCGCTGGGTTCGGGCACATCTGGCGGCTTGCTGGCTCCGACATTCATGTGGAGCGCGGCCATGGGCGGCCTGTTCGCCATGATCGGGAATCATGTCTTCCCGAACGCACATTTGTCGCCGGGAGCATTTGCGCTCGTGGCGATGGGTGCGGTGTTCGGCGCTGCATCGCGGGCAACATTCTCATTCATCATCTTTGCGTTTGAGATCACGCGTGATTACAACTCGGTGCTGCCGCTGATGCTAGTTGCGGTGATCGCCGACGGGATCGCAATGCTGTTCATGCCACGCAGTTCGATCATGACTGAGAAATTGGTGCGGCGCGGGCTCCGCGTGCATCAGGACTATGAAGCCGACGTTCTCACGCAAGCCACGGTTGCCGAAACAATGGAGAAAGCCCCGCCCGTGATTGCGGCTGGAACTAGAGTAGGGGAGGTGGCCGAACGAATTGCGCGGCATGATCCGGCGGTGGCGCGATACGAAGCCCTGCTGATTCTGGACAGTGGCGGCAAACTGGCGGGTATTGTCACCCGCGGCGACATCCTGCGGGCATTGGACAAAGACTCGGTTGGCACGATGACGGTCGAGGAGGCGGGGAGTACGAAGTTGGTTGTGACCTATCCGGATGAACTGGTCGCGGAGGCAGCCGCCAAGCTTATTAATTTCAGCATCGGCCGCATGCCTGTCGTGGACCGCTCGGACGAAAAGAAAGTTGTGGGATATCTGAACCGCTCAGCGGTCCTGGCTGCTCGCACGCGGCGCCTGCGGGATGAATCTTTCCGTGAGCCCGGATGGCTGCATTCACGAAGGCGGACGCCCGTGTGAGGCAAAGATCGCGTTTTAGCGATCTCCAACGTCTCAAAACCACCTTGATCGAACGGCCCTGTACGCTAGTAAGCTCTCTGGTTCCCACTGCGTGGGCTGAAGATTCGAGCTCCAAAGTATAATCAATACATCCTTATGACCGTGGGCCGAATTGCGTGCGCGCTGGCGGTGCTGGCCGTTGTGTGCGTCTTGGGAATTTTCTTCTTTCCCGTCATGAATGGCCCAGGCCCCTATTCCGCAGTGCACGGTCCAGTCACAGCGCTGCTTTCCGTCCGGGCTGCCGTTCGTTTGCGCATGATCATCGTGCACACCGGACTGGATGTCATCCGCGGCTGCTTTGGCTCTCGCATAGCACTCGCTATCTTCTCTTGGAGCGCGCTGGCGCCGAATGCATCCAAACTGGATAGTCTGCCCGCCGGATTCGTTACCATTCTTCGCTGCTGATCTACCTTCCGCAGTCGCTACCGAATCTCTTTTCTCCGGTTCGCATCGCCGAGATCAATGTGCTCGCGCAAGCGGCGCATTCTCCGTGTTGTGGCCATTGAGCTAGTCTTTCTGCCATTTCAGGCTTAACTCGACTTGATGAGGAGGATTCAAGGTGACAAAAGCAACATTGCAAACTCTGATATTCACAGGGATTTTAGTGGGCGCATTGTCGTTTTCCGGTTGTAACAAGAAAGCCGCAAAGGCGACGCCGCCCTCTCCGCCACCACCGGCCACTCCGACCGCTACACTCGCCGCTAATCCAGCGGTGATTGAACAAGGACAGACCACGACGCTGACGTGGCAAACCGCGAATGCAACGGACATCGCCATCGACGGAATCGGAGCGGTGTCGGGCTTTGGTTCGAAGACCGTAACCCCCACTTCATCGATGACTTACACGCTTACCGCCAAAGGTCCGGGCGGAACCCAGGAAGCATCCGCTCGCGTGACCGTGAACGCAAAAATGGCGCAGGCGTCAATGCCAGGTCCGTCAGATGAAGACCTTTTCGCGCGCAACGTGAAAGATGTCCTCTTCGATTACAACAAAGCGGACATCCGAATGGATCAGGCTACGACCGCGCACAACGATGCGGCATTTCTGGCGCAGCATCCGTCGATCAAGGTCGTAGTGGAAGGTCATTGCGATGACCGCGGATCGGAGGAGTACAACCTGGCGCTGGGAACGAGCCGTGCCGAATCGGTGAAGCGGGCTCTGCAGCAGGAGGGCGTATCTCCGGACCGCATTGAGACAGTCAGCTATGGAAAGGAAAAGCCGTTCTGCACCGAAGCTAACGATGAATGCTGGCAGCGTAACCGTGTCGATCATTTCGACATAGCACGCTAACCGCATGATCGGATTCAGCCGCTGGATCTAGTGCAATCGAGCAGTGGCGATGAAGCAATCAGAGGCGGTTCGCGGACGGACCGCCTCTTTTACTCTCACCTCTGGATTGAAACTCCCAGTTCAATTTCCGGATAGTATGTAGAGGAGTGGTGGTGCGAGAGCAAGAAAAGAGTATGGCAACTGGAAGATTCGGCCGCTACGGGTTCTATCTTCGACAACGGCCGGCGCTGCTGGTCTTACTCTCGATAATCACGATCGCCTTCTTTTTGGCAGTTACTGGATTGTCACGGGCGCATGAGGCGCAACGGCAGGCGCTGGGGAATCGCTGGTTCAATCGTGGAGTGGCGGACCTCAATGCGAAGCGTTACGACGCTGCGGTCACTGAATTCCGCTCTGCCCTCCTCTATTCGCAGGACGACTATTCCTATCAACTGAATCTGGCTGAGGCGCTGATTGGCTTGAAACACACGGCGGAAGCCTCGGCATATCTGCTCAATTTGTGGGATCGTGAGCCGGAAAACGGGTTGGTGAACCTGGAACTGGCCCGCATCGCAGTGCAACGAGGAGAGATTGATCAAGCTGTGCGCTACTACCACGACGCGGTGTACGCGGCGTGGCCACGTGATCAGGAGAGTAACCGGCGACAGGCGCGGCTGGAATTGATCAATCTGCTATTGCGCATCAAAGACCTGGGCGATGCACAAGGCGAGTTGATTGCCCTGGCGGCAAATGTCGGCGAAGATCCGGCGCAACAGGACACCATCGGCGATCTATTTGTGCGCGCGGGGGACTACGAGCACGCGCTGGGTTCCTATCGGATCGCGTTGCGCGCTGACCGCCGCAACGTCGCGGCACTGGCGGGGGCGGGTCACGCTGCGTTTCAACTTGGGCAGTACCCGCTGGCGCAACACTACTTGCAACAGGCAATTGCTGCCTCTCCGGGTGACACGCAGAGCGCACAGCTGCTGCAGACCGTAGACATGGTGTTGCGCATGGATCCATTTCGCCGCCAGATTTCGGCCGCTGATCGCGACAAAGCCGTGGTGGATGCCTTTAAGTCCGCAGGACAACGGCTGAATAGCTGCACGCTTCCTGTCGCCAGCAGCCCGGGAGCAGGCCCTCCAATTTCTCTGAATGACGAATGGTTCGCGATGAAGCCGCATATCAGCATGGCAGAGTTGCGCCGAGATCCGGATCTGGCTGAGAAAGCGATGGATTTAGTCTTTCGCATCGAGCGCCAAAGCAGCATCGTATGCGGGACGCCGGCGGGAGCCGATTTGGCTCTATTGCTGATCTCCAAACTGCACGAGGGAAGTTAGTGGATCTCGAATCGAATCCTGAAACTGACGTTTTGGTGGAAAACGGCCGGACGCATGCTGCGTCGGTCTGGATCCACCAGCATTCTCCGCGGGCGTTTTTGCGCTCGGCATTCCGCGAAGATCGCTTTTTTCTGATTCTATCGGTCTTCATCGGAGTCTTGTCCGGGCTGGCCGTAGTCTGTTTTCGGTTTGCGATCGACTGGTCGCGGCTGTACCTGCTGGGCACCGGAGCGGTGCTGACGCCGGTGCGCATGTTGCTGGCGCCATCGCTTTCGGGGCTCGTCATCGCCGTCCTGGTAATTCACTTTTTTCCCACCTCACGCGGCAGCGGCGTCAATCAGACGAAGGCCGCGCTCTACATCTTCAATGGTGATATTCCCATTCGCACGGCGATCGGGAAGTTCGTCACCGCAGCATTAGCGATTGGCTCGGGACATTCGCTAGGCCCGGAAGATCCCTCACTGCAGATTGGCGCGTGCCTGGCGTCATTGCTGGGACGCAAGATGCAGCTGTCGCGCGATCGCATGCGTCTGATCGCTCCGGTGGGCGCGGCGGCGGGGCTGGCAGCGGCGTTTAACGCGCCGATATCAGCTGTGCTATTCGTCATCGAAGAGGTCATCGGTCGATGGACGGCCGGAATCCTGGGATCGGTCGTGCTGTCCGCGGTTTCGAGCGTCGTCGTGATGCGCTGGTTCCTGGGATCGGAGTCGCTCTTTCGTATTCCAGCAGTCGAGTTGAAGAATCCGACTGAGCTGATCGCGTACGCGGTGCTAGGAGTAGTGGGCGGACTGGCCTCGGTGGTTTTTGCCAGCGGGATTACGACACTGCGTCCAAAATGCAAAGCCCTGCCCCTGTGGACGCAGTATTTTCAACCAGCGATTGCCGGACTGCTGATCGGAATCATTGCGATGATGGGCGCCCCGCAGGTCATGGGCGCCGGTTATGAGTACATCGATCAGGCAATGCACGGGCAGTTCACGTGGCAGTTTCTGGCGATCCTGGCTGGCGTGAAAATTGTGGCAACGCTGCTTTCGTTCGTGAGCGGAACGCCGGGCGGAATGTTTGCTCCAACATTGTTCATCGGAGCGATGCTGGGTGGTGCGGTGGGCGGGGCGCAGCACTTTTTCTTCCCGCACCTGACCGGCTCCGTGGGAACCTACGCGCTCGTCGGTATGGGCGTGCTCTTCGCCGGATTTCTGCGTGCACCCATGACCTCGGTGTTCATGGTGCTCGAGGTGAGCGGAAATTATTCGATTATCGTGCCGGTGATTGTGGCGAATACATTTGCCTACGTGATCTCCCGCGGACTGCAGCCCATCGCGATCTTTGATCTGCTGACGCGGCAGGATGGGCTTGAATTGCCATCCATGGAAGAGTTGCGGGAAGAGGACGTACTGCGGGTGGAAGACGCCATGCAACCCGTGGAGGGCCCGGTGCTCGACGCGAATGACAAACTCGAAAAGGCGCTCATGGAACTCGACCACTCAGAGAACGAAGATGTACTGGTGCGGCTGAGTCCGAGTGGGTGGAGCACAGTCACGAAGGAACACCTTCGCCAGATGGCGGCCCAAGGCAAGTCCCAGGAAAATGTTGGATCGTTGTTGCTCAATCCCCGCATCCCTCACCTGCATCCCGACCACCCGCTGGAGACTGCGCTGCGATATGTAGACCGATGGCCGATTGTGCCCGTGGTGAGCCGTGCCGATTTCCGCAAACTGGAAGGCGTGGTCACGCAGCGGCATGTCCTCGAACGCTACCGCGAGTTTGGCGAAGGATAGGGGAGATCCCGTTCAACATTTCGGCCTCCCCGGCTAGGCCGCGCCCGCGCTACAAAAACGTTTTCGTCGCCGTAACTGAACGATCTTCAACGCGGAGTTCGTCCAACCTACACAAGACTCGAAATCCGCCAGTAGCTGGATTGTTACCTTGGTTCAAGTGTTTTGCTTGAAAATCGATGCCCAGATTCTGTAAGCTTCACAAAATCCCAAGAAGATTATGTACGGGGCAGAGCTGTACCCATACGGCTGTGGCAGAACGGAAACCTATCAACCGCGGACATCGCACTCGGATGCGGACCAAGCATGTCCCTGCCAAGCCAAGCACTGCTCGTTGTCGTAAATGTCTTCTGTATTCGTATCTTCGGTAGCATTTAGCTTCCAATCGTGGGGCAACGGGGGAATGGAAATGGCGGGATCTTCGATCAAGTTCATGGTTATTAGTGTCGTCGCATTGGCGATGACAGCAGCGGCTTTCGCGCAAGGCGGAGCCACCGGAGCGATCACGGGAACGGTGCAGGACCCCAGTGGAGCAGTCGTGGCGAATGCGCACGTCCGGATCACAGATCAGGACACAAATGTCTTGCAGCGCGAGGTTACAACCGGACCCGATGGCAGCTTTACCGCGCCTCTGTTGCCGGTAGGAACGTACCGTGTGGAGATTCAGGCCTCGGGATTTGCCCCAGCCAAGATCGCCGACGTCATGGTGCGTGTCACTGAGACGACCCGGCTGACAGCCAAGGTCACCACAGAATCGGTGCAGCAGAAGATCGAAGTGCAGGCCGAGGTGCAGACCGTAGACACAACCGACGCAACCACGGGACAGGCGATCGATACCGCGACGATCCGCGCACTACCACTGGCCACACAGAACTTCCAGCAATTGCTGACGCTATCCACCGGTGCGCAAAGTGAACTGAATGCTGCAGCCCAGTTAGGACGCGGGCAAGTGCGCATTCAGGTAAACGGCCAGCGCGAAGACAATAACAACTATCTGATCGAAGGCATCAGCGCAACGGACTACAACGTTGCTGAACTCACGAACACGCCTCTGCCCAATCCCGACGTCATCCAGGAATTCAAGGTGCAGACCTCGCTCTACGATGCCAGCCAGGGCCGAAACGGCGGCGGCAACATCAATGCGATTCTGAAGTCCGGTACGGACCAGTTTCACGGCGATTTCTATGAGTTCTTCCGCAACACGGTGCTCGATTCGAACGAGTACTTTTTGAAGCAAACAGGGTCGCCGCGGCCAGTAATTCAGCAGAATATATTCGGCGGAAGTCTGGGTGGTCCGGTCAGTCCGGGCGGCAAGCTCGGCTTCTTCTTCCTGAACTATCAGGGGACGCGGCAGCGCAGCGGAGACTCTCCCGGAACCCTGATCAGCACATTCATTCCTTACGTCCCGGCTGCCGATCGCGGCGCGGCAGGTGCCGCGAACCTGGCAAAAGACTTCGGCGTGGCCGCTGCGGATCCTGTGGCCGTTAGCTTGCTTAACTTTAAGAGCGATCAGTTTGGGGCACCCGCGAATGGATACCTGTTCCCGTTGCCCAACGTTCCAGCCGGGACGGCGCCCGGATCGCTGGTGCAGTTCACTGTCAGCAAACCGGGTAAGTTTACCGACGATCAATTCACGGCGAACTGGGACCATGAGTTCCGGCAATCGCGCGACGCCATCGCTGCGCGATTCTTCTACTCCGATTCCGAGCAGGACATTCCGTTCGGCGCGGGCGGACTGCAAGCTTCGCTTGGAGCTGCAGCCAGCGGAACGGACCTGAACTTCCCGTATCAGCTGCCAATTCACGACCGCCTCTTTATCATTTCCGAGACGCACGTATTTAATCCGCGGCTGGTGAACGATCTGCGTTTCGGCTTCGTGCACATCAACAATACGGCCGTCAACATTAACCCGGTAACCGCAACGGACGCCGGTATTGTCCGGCCGACCAGCAATCTCACCAGCAGCATCTACAAATTCACCTTCGCCACGTCAGGTTTTCAGTTCGGCCCCACGCCGCAGGCCAATCAGGCACAGACGCAGAATAACTACAACATCGTCGACAACCTAAGTTGGGTGGAAGGGAAGCATACCTTCACCGTCGGCGGACAGTACATTCGCGTGCGGCTCGACAAGCTCTTCCCCCAGGTCTTCAACGGGCAGCTCTTTTTTACGAACACCGGGGCCTCGACCGACTTCGGCAACTTTATCGGAGGCACTCCGCAGTTTAGTTTTGGTGGTGGCGGCGTCTACAACCACGCTTACAAGCAGAGCAACTCCGCCGTCTTCCTGCAGGATGACTGGAAAGCAACTTCGAATCTGACCATCAACCTTGGACTACGGACCGAATTCCTCGGCGCGTGGACTGATGGAGATTGCCACATTGGAAACATCGAATCGGATCTTACGAAGTCCGGAACCTATCCATTTATCTATCCGAGCTGCGTGGGCAAGCTGGGAGTTACGGGACTAACTGGGAATGCAGCGGGATCCACCTTCAAGAACAACGTTTCAACGGGATGGGGACCGCGCGTCGGTTTCGCGTGGGATGTCATGGGACACCACAACACCACGCTGCGCGGCGGCTACGGCATCTACTATGTTCGTGAGGACGTGGGTGCTGTCGATCAGTTGAGCTTCCAGTCGCCGTTCATCCCCATCGTGTTCTTCGGGCAGACGCCCGGATATACCATGTCGGACTTCTTCACCGGAACTCCCGCGGTGAATCCGAACGCGGTACCAGCCGCTGGTCAACTATCGGCAGCTTGGTTGCCCTGCTTGGCGCAGTTCACCGGTTTTGTGGACGGAAGCGGTGTCAAAACCACCAACACGAATCTTACCGGCACGTACAATTCCTGCACTGGACCGGGAGTCAATTCCACTCAGAACCTGTTTGTCCTGGAAGTTCCGCGACACTTTGTTGTGCCGAATACGCAGCAGTGGAACCTCACACTGCAACGCGAATTCGGCAAGAGCTGGGTGCTCGAAGTCGGCTACGTCGGTACGCGCGGCATCCATCTTCGTGAAACCCGCGATGCCATTCAGTCGGTGGACGCGAT
>Ga0209168_10000433_pt1 | contig 41342 bp, 30 predicted proteins | sample Coa_R1_FD_187156 | JGI IMG/M metagenome (GOLD analysis project Ga0209168, IMG submission 187156) | Surface soil microbial communities from Centralia Pennsylvania, which are recovering from an underground coalmine fire - Coalmine... | ecosystem: Environmental > Terrestrial > Soil > Unclassified ...
ATCCTTGAGCTGGGTGCGCGGTTGTGGAAGGGTTGCCGACCACTCGTCCTGAATCATCGGATCCGCTAGACACCGATGAATGGTGAAATCCAGTTGCCTCTCGCATGGGTCACCAGAGGGCTGGACGCACCGGGCGAGGTTCTGCAGGGTTATAATCACGGCCACTTATGCCGCTCGCTCCAGGTACCAAACTCGGACCATATGAGATCACAAGCGCAATTGGCGCTGGCGGGATGGGCGAGGTATATCAGGCGCACGACACCAAACTCGGGCGCGATGCGGCCATTAAAGTCCTGCCGGAAGCACTTGCACATGATTCTGATCAACTCTCACGATTCCAGCGCGAAGCGAAGATGCTGGCAGCGTTGAATCATCCCAACATCGCCACGATCTACGGACTGGAACAATCTGGCGGCATGAGCTATCTCGTCATGGAGTTGGTGCCGGGCGAGACGCTGGCTCAGCGAGTAATGCGAGACGGGGCAGTGCCAATCGAGGAAGCACTCGGCATTGCAAAGCAGATTGCTGAGGCTCTGGAAGCTGCTCACGAGAGAGGCATCATTCACCGTGACCTGAAACCCGCGAACGTAAAGGTGACGCCGGAAGGCAAGGTCAAGGTGTTGGACTTCGGCCTGGCGAAAGTTTCTTCGGACGAAGTGACGAACGAAGACATTGGAAATTCACCGACGCAGAGCGGAACGGCAACGATGCCAGGAGTGATTCTCGGCACCGCAGCGTATATGAGTCCCGAGCAGGCGCGCGGAAAATCAGTAGACAAGCGTACTGATATTTGGGCCTTCGGCTGCGTCCTCTACGAATTGCTCACCGCGCGACAGGTATTCCGAGGTGAAACGTTCTCTGACATAATCGCGGCCGTCCTCGAACGGGAGCCAGATTGGAAGGCGCTGCCTCCCACCGCTCCTGTGAAAATTCGCGATCTGGTTCAGCGCTGTCTCCAAAAGGATGCTCAACGCCGCCTACGGGACCTTGGCGACGCTCGAATTGAGATCGAGGAGGCACTAACGTCGAAAGAAGCGGGCCGACGTTACGAGCGGACGAGTGAGGAACCGGCTGCGCCAGCAGCCGTCGAATCGGGGCCCGCGGGAAGCACGAAACTTTTAGCGTCGATTGCCGTACTGCCTTTTGTTTTCTTGAGCGATGTTGAAGAGCGCAACGCGTTTTCACTAGGGTTTGCTGACGCCCTCATTACCATGCTCGGGAGCCTCGAGGATGTTGTCGTTCTACCGACGTCGGCGATCCTGAACTGCGCTCCCGGTGCCGACCCGGGTAAGGTGTGCCGCGACCTGGGAGTCCGTTACTCTCTGCAGGGCAATGTGCAGAAGCTGGGAACGCAGTGGCGCGTCTCGATGCAGCTCTTCGATTCTAGGACACAAAAGATCACGTTTTCCGAGAAGCATGACTTCAGGCTGGAAAACGTCTTCGATGTGCAGGACGAAATTGGGCGTCGGGTCGTAGAGTCGCTGCGCAGCCGGTCCCTGCTCTCCGCGCAGAAATCTCGCGACCGGTACAGTAGCGATCCGGAAGCTTATGACGAATTCATGTCCGGTCTCCTCGAGAGTTACGCAGACCGGCCGGAAAACCTGCAAAACGCCATCAAGCACTTGTCGCGAGCCATTGAGTGCGATCCCAAATTTGCACTGGCGCACGCTACGCTGTCCTATGTCTCGACAAACTTGCACTTCAGCTTTGACCCGGAGCACGCTCGGATGGAGCAGGCGGAATACCATTGTCTAAAAGCCCTGGAACTCGACCCCGCATTGCCAGAGGGACATTTCGCCCGGGCTTGGATCTTGTGGAGCCCCGCGAAGAACTTCCAGCACGCTGACGCCATCGCGGCACTGGAGCAGGTTTTGTCAGCACAGCCTAATTTTGAGCGGGCCCATAACCGGATGGCAACGATTTGTATGCATATCGGGCGGCTGCAAGAGGGGCGCATCGCCCACGAGCGCGCGCGGCGGTCGAATCCGAAGACAAGGAGCGGCAATCTCGAGGATTTTTATATCTACAGCGGCGACTTCGCTCGTGCGCAAGAAGTTGCGGACGTTTGGTTTAGAGAACGACCCGGAAACGTCTATGCTCTCCATACTCACGCGTACGCTCCGCTCTTGGCTGGGCACCTGGATTTGGCTGAGCAACGGTTGGCAGCGGCTCTGAAACAAGGGTCTGACGAACCATTGATTATCAGTCTTCAAGGCATGCTGCACTCCAGGCGCAATCAAGCCGGCCCCGCGCTGGAGTGTGTTCGCAGAGCACTCGATTTCCCACGTTCCTTCGGCCACACGCACCACACCTACTATCAAATCGCCTGCATTTATGGCGCGTTGGGAGAGACTCAAAAAGCGATGGCCTGGCTGGAACGCACTGTAGAAGCTGGTTTCCCGTGCTGGCCATTTTCCCGCGTCGATCCCCATCTCGAACGCTTACGTAAGGAGCCTAAATTCAAGCGACTGGTCGGTGATCTGGAACAAAAATACGCGGCCCTAAAAATCCAGAATCTATAGCAGCTGTCAAAAGTGACGCGGCGCGGCGCGGCGCGTCCTGAACGGAGTAAGCCAGCCAGGATCCGCCAAACGATCTTGCACTATCGCAGCGTGGAGAAGCTCGGCGCAGGCCCGGCGAATTCCTCCCGTATCACGGGCCAACCGGAAGTTGGATGCGCATGGCCGCTTCTGTCCCCGATTACTTCCGTGTTGCCGACAATCCCGCAGTTGTCCGTGGGCCAGGAGCCCGACCCCGGTAAACAACTCCCGTTTGGGAGCGTGTGAAACAGAATGGCTCCACGCCTGTATTGACTCTGTCCCTTCGCGTTTTGATCGACACAACCGATCGAGCAGCACGGGGTGGACGACGGCGTACTCGGAACCGATGCTTGGATAGCCCCGTTTATCAGGAACTGGCAATCGTTCGTACCTGTCGCGTGTGGTCCTGCATTGCCTTGTTCGAGTTAACCGCAGTGGGGAGCATCAGCACCATCAACCCTAATGTCCAACGGCTTTTTGCTGCTCGTCCAAGAGTGCGTGAAACATGGCCTCCTCGATGTCCACTTCGTACGTGCATCCATCTGGATCGATGAAGGGATTCCGGGTACCCTCCTGGAGCTTCGCGTACTTTTCCTTCAAGTTGTACTGGGCAGGGTGGTCGCCGAGCGGCACGTCGCATGCGAGAGAACGCACGAGCGGGAACGAATGGCTGAACTCGGCGACCACCTCTGGTGTTAGCGTCTCGGGCGGCCGCAAACTGCAGCCGATCAGCACATTGTAGCTCCTATCACCTTCCCGTGCTTTCATGGTCCACGTTGTGCAGCCGCGGGTGTGACCAGGCGTTAGGTGGGCGGTTAGCGTCGTACCGCCAAGCGTCACCGTCTCCCCGTCGTGCAAAATCTTGTCAATCGGGTGTTCCTTGCCACCGGGCGTTATTGCCCGAAGCGCCGGCACGTCCTCGGCCATCGCCATCGTCTGCGCGCCGGTCAACTGTTTCATCAAGGCATCTCCTTCCTGATGATCGCTGTGTGCGTGGGTCCCGAGCAAGATCTTGATCTCTGTGAATTTGAATCCCAATTGTTCCACCGACTTCTCAATCGTCCGCACGTTCCGTTCATACGTGCTGTTAATTAGAATATTCCCTTGCGGCGTGACAATGAGAAACGAACTCAGCGTCCTGGTCCCCACGTAATACAGGTTGCCGATAATTTTGTGTGGAGGGAACTGAGTTGTTTGGTCCTCCGCCGTACCCATGTTTCGTGCCAGGATCGACCGCGGCGTAAAGGTATGCCCATGAACAGTGACCTCGGGATGGTCGGCGGGCGGCTGGTTCGCCGTCTGCGCTCCGCCTAAGGTAACGCTTGGACCCAAAAGGGCCGCTGCAGCGAGAAATATGACCTGCGTCATCGAGGTTACCTTGTCGTTCATGGTACCTCCATGATGGTGAGCCAGGATATTCATCTTAACTTTATACATTCTGCAATGTCTGCTGGCAGAGAGTGGACTGGAGTCTCCCGCGGACGTGACCTCAAGAAGTTTACCCGATCTGCATAGCGCCCGATTCTGGTATCACCAACTCCCGACTCGCTTATATTTAACGGAAAATGGCTTTTTATCCTCGGGAGAACTCATTGAGATGTAGATAAAGTCGCCGTCTCGGTCGGCGGTATAAGTTTTTCCAGACTCCATCAGAGGGCAGACGTCCCCACGCTGATCGCATGCATATACAATCTTCTTTCCGTTGACTTGGGTGAACATGACTTCGGTGTAACTGAAAACGTTGCCCGATGATGAGTGGATTTTTGTTTGCGACGAGACGACTTGAAGCGTTATGGATTCTCTCGTTTTCGGCGTTGCGAATGCAGAAAGTGAAATAAGAACTAGAAAAGCGATTTTTGCAGCCTCATTTAACATTGTCGCCTCCTCTCCACAAAGATTATCGAAACTGCTGGCAGAGAGTGGGCTGAGGTTTTCCGCAAACTGACCTTAGGAAGTATAACTGATCTGGATGGCAACCGATTAACGGATCAAGGGCAGTGCCCGAGGCGGCATCCACGCTTCTTGATGTCGTGAATGTCCGCGAGCTGCGGAGGAATGAACCCGTCACGATTGGGCATCTTAATAGCTGGGAGTGTCTTTGCGTCGATGGTGTCAGTTTCCTTGATGATCTCGTTCTTATAAAGCAAGAACGCTGTCAGCGCGTAGACCTGGTCCGGTTTGAGAGAACCTTCCTGGCCTCTTGGCATGGCTTTGTTAATGAAATCAAAGATCGTCGTCGCGAAAGCCCAGTAACTTCCGATTGTTAGGACGGGTTGCGGAGTCGTCAGCGTGCCCTGGCCGCCAACCAGGCGCGGAGCCATCCGCGATCCTTCTCCCCCAGGACCGTGACAAACCGCACATTTGTCCGCAAAAATCTCCACGCCTTCCTTCGCCGTCCCGCTACCAGCCGGCAATTCCCTTCCCGCCGGACCAACCGCGCGGTCCCACGCCTGGATTTCATCCGGGGTCGGAGCGCGGCCAACATTCTTGTAATTGGGCGCCTGGGCCCACGCGGAAGCACCGGCGGTCAGCGCTGCAAGAAACACAAGAAATTTATAGAAACAACGCATTGAGCACGCTCCCGTCCCGGTTAATCTTCCATGGCTGGATGGCGTTGAAGTGGCCGATAAGATTCGTCGAAGTATTGTAATAATCATCACCAATGCGCCAGATTCTTGAGATTTCATCGCGAGTGGGTTGCACCTCATTGCGGTCGTCGGTGCTCCGCGACAGAAGCACAACTTCCTCGCCGTTCCATTCCCAGGGGAACACGAAGCGCGTATGCGCTTTGCGAGCCACCGGATCCTGCAGCTGCGCATCGGTCCACGTTTTGCCGTTATCAGTGGAAACTTCAACTCGGCGAATCGCGCCGCCGCCCGACCATGCCAGCCCGCTAATTTCGTAGTATCCCGGGCCCGCCATTTGCTGTCCGCCCGACGGCCGTGTGATCACCGATTTCGGTCCCAGTTCGAATTGGAACCAGCGCGCCTTGCCGTCAAGTCTCAAACTCGGATACTTCGTGCCTTCCCGCATATCGATATACGGCTCGTCGACCAGCTTGATTCTCCGCAACCATTTCACGTTGTTGATGCCTTCCCAACCGGCGACGATCAGGCGCAACGGGTAGCCCTGCTCGGGTCGCACGGCCTCGCCGTTCTGTCCGTACGCAACCAGGCAATCATCCATGGCTTTCTCGATGGGAATGCTTTTCAAGTGGTGTGGCGGATCAGCACCTTCGGCGATCATCCACGTCGCGGATTTCTGCACGCCGGCTTGTTGCAATAACAAGGACAGCGGCACGCCGGTCCATAAACTGCAGCTGGTCAGGCCGTGAGTATCTTGCGCAGTCGCCGTCGGAGCCCTGCGCGCTGCCCCTGTGGGGCCGGTCGGGCCGCTATTTGCGTTGCATTCCACGAAATGGAATCGCGAAACGGAGGGAAGGCGCTTTAATTCATCGAGGCTGAAAATCAGCGGGCGATCCACCAAGCCGTGAATGAGCAACCGATGCTGCGCCGGGTCGATGTCCCGCGGCTCGTGTCCATGAGAAATAGTGAAATGCAGCGGAGCCGGCGTGATCATGCTCAACTGGTATTGAATGGGGTTTCGAAAACCGTAGTCGCGCGAGCCACTTTGGCCTTCTGGGGGCCACAGGTGTTTTCCTTTTCTTGTCCAGCTTTCGAAATGGGACCGCTCACCATAGGCATGTAACTGCTCAACTGATTCGGACGCTGGTGGCGCAGCGCCCGCGGGGGTAATTATGCCTGTTGCCAATCCTGCCAGCGCCGCACCGTTTTTCAAGAATTGCCTGCGTCCAGATTGTTTCGAATTCATTGAACCCTCCTCACGGTAAATAGGGGGAGATGCCAAAGATTGGTCCGGCACAGCAATTTTGGCTTCGTAGATCGAGTGCCACGCAACTCTGAGAATCGGGATTTCTGTTTGGCCGGACCCGCTTGGCAGCATGCTACACCCGTGAAGACACGGCCGCATGATAATTTTTACCGCTTTAGGTGTTAGCGGGTGAAGTTCCGACCTTCAGTTCCTCTTAATGTCGTTATTGAAATCCTTGATTAACTGCGGAGGATTAAACCATGATCATCGGAGATCGTTTGCGCGCGTTGCGTGAACAAAAGAAGTTGTCACAAGGCGATATCGAGAAGAGAACGGGCTTGCTTCGCTGCTACATTTCTCGTGTGGAAAACGCACACACGGTTCCGGCTGTCGAGACACTAGAGAAGTTCGCCCGCGCCTTGGAAATCCCGATGTACAACCTTTTTTACGATGGCGAGGAACCGCCCAAGCGAACTGCTCTTCAGACGGTAGAGATTGGTGACGATTTGGCATGGGCTAGTTCCGCTAAAAACGCACGATGGCTTGCAAAGTTCATCCGCCTGCTCGCACGAATGGAAGAAAGCGACCGGAAGCTTTTGATGTTTATGGCTAAGAAGATGGCAAAGCGGAAGGCTGCTTGAGCCAAGTTGGCGCTTTCTGTGGACATTACGATTAATTCACGTAGCGCACTCTTGGCGAGACCCCCGCGCTAGAACAATGACAATTGTCGCCCCAAGGATCGCCTACGCTCGGGTTTGTCGAAGACACTTCTTCCCTGAAGCTCTCTCGAAATAGCATTTTCGTGGCGGACAACTTCATCAAATCGGGCTGTTGCATCGAAATGCTTTTCGACTGCACGAGTAAAATGATCGAGTCTCCTGAAACCATCAATTTTTTCCGTATCGCCTAATTTTGCACAGTTCAGCGCAGTACGAAGCACGGTGAGCGATTCGTCATACGTTTTTAGCGGCACCGGGAAAGGATGCCGGTCCTTACCTCCTAGTGCGAAGGAAAACCGTGCGGGATCAGAAAAGCGGGTCGGCGCACCGTGTACAACCTCGGCAATAAGCGCGAGCGACTGAAGAGTGCGAGGTCCCAGCTTTTCTAGTAGCAATAACGAAGCAAAATCGCGGAGATCGCGTTCGTAATCGACGGCAAGAACGGCTCCAAGTCGTTTCAAATCTACGTTTGATTCGCGCACATCATGGTGTGCCGACATGACCAGTTTCCGTACGTCATGCAATGTTCTGTCAGGCTTTTCCCGAACGATTTCGAGCATTGCGTCCTGCGCCGGCTTGGCTTGCGCGTCAACCAGGTTAACCAGCGTGCCCTGATTCTCGCCGACGATTCCCGTGTGCGGCTCGGAAGTAAAATCACGAATGGATTTCGAGTGCCAGTGATAGCGCCTCGCCAAACAGGTATCGCCGTTCATTCCCTGCTGCACCACGACCCATTCGCCGTCCGTGCTTACAATAAATGCATGCAGATAAAGCTGAAAGCCATCCGCAATTGCATTATTGTCGATCTTCGCGGTAAGCCGGCTCGCGCGAACCAACGCGGCGCTATCCGCGGCAACCCCCTCGGCATAAGTGCGCAGTTCGTCGGGCGTCCTCCTGGAGTGTCGCCCCCGCCCACCACAAACGTAAAGTCCTAATTCACGCGAGCGCGGGTTGAGTCCTCGTTTCAGAGCGCCGACAACCGAGGTTGTAATTCCTGATGAGTGCCAGTCCATTCCCATCACGGCTCCGAGGGCCTGAAACCAGAAAGGGTCGCTCAGTCTGGAAAAAAACCTCGAGGTTCCGTAATGGTGCAAAATGTTTTCAGTAATTGCAGTGCCAAGCTTGGTCATGCGTTCAGCAAGCCACGAAGGCACCCGTCCGCCGTGAAGAGGCAGGTCCGCAAATCCAGATCGTTGCATCAAGGTTAATATTTTAACATCAAGAGAATCCAGTCACACGCTGTCTTAACCGTGGCACTTCGTTGCCATGCGGATGACTAATTACATGGAAAACCCGATAGGGCTGGTCTTCGTTAAGTGTGTACCCTTTAAGTTGTGTCCGTTTACTCTGTTATTCTGGCGGGACCCCTTCGGTGATTCAACAGCAACTATTCCAATTATCTGAACTTCCTGCAGGATTCTTGTTCAGATCTGATTTTGTGACCGAGCATGAGGAAGATCAACTGCTCGATGTAATCCGGAATTTGAAATTCGAAGAGTTTAGAATGCACGGCGTCATTGCGAAACGCCGCATCGTACACTTTGGCGTGCGTTACGCATTCACCTCGCACCAGCTTTCGCCGGCACCGGAGATTCCCCAGACCTTCCAAACGATACGCGCGCGCGCCGCTGCGATAGCACATCTAGATCCAGCCGAATTTTCAGAAGCTCTTGTTACTGAATATCGCGCTGGCGCAGGGATAGGTTGGCATCGCGACGCCCCGCCGTTCGGCATCGTTGCAGGTATCTCGCTCGCTGAAAACTGCCGAATGCGATTTCAGAGAGGGCGCAAGGAAAATCGTAAGGCGGCGAGCATCGATCTTCCGCGGCGTTCCATGTATCTGCTGACTGGAGAAGTTAGATCAGAGTGGGAGCATAGTATCCCAGCAATTTCAAATTTACGTTATTCCATTACATTTAGAACGGTGAAGCCGGCGAAATCCGCATTAGAGTGAATCACGGTGTCCATTGCGCATGGGCGGTAAATAAGCCATCCACAAACCCTATTCGATAAGCGAGAAATAGGCCAAACGCCACGCTTATTAGACCAGAGGCGAGCCTGAGTCCCTGGTTTACCCTCACGGATTGTGTGCTGGTGTACGCAAACGGCAAAACGACGACGCCCGTAATCAGCATCATCCCTCCGATGGTTCCGATACCAAAGACAACGAGGTAGGCGATCGCCCATTTCGCGCTTTGAATGGTGGTCAAAACCAACAAGGCTACCGCAGCCGATCCGGCGAGGCCATGGATAAGGCCGACAAATAGAGGCCGCAAGATCTGGTAAAAACCGATACCAGCGAAACAGCCGTCTAGCCAACTCAACGTTGCGTGTTGTGACTTGGCATGAGCTTCCAGGCTGAATTCGCGCGGATGCGTATCGATAGAATTGTCGTCGGTGTGGGAATGCGAGTGGAGTTGTCCTTGCACTCTGTGTGTCGACGAAGAAAATTGTGTGACACGTTTCAAATTACCCGACAGATTCATAAGACCTAGCAGGATCAACATGAGCGCGAGAGAGAATTCCATGGAAAGGCCTACTCGCACAGGAATAACCAAGCCGAGCAATATTATCGCGCCGCCGACCGTGAGAATCGTGAGGGTATGGCCCAGCCCCCAGGATGCTCCGATCAAGACTGCGTTCTTGATGGTCCGGTGCCGAGCGACGATCGTTGTAATAGCAATTATGTGGTCAGGATCGGTTGCGTGGCGCATCCCAAGAAAGAAACCCAAAGCGATGATGGGGAATATATCGATCATCTAGATCGTAAACGGAATAGAACTTTCATTTTGCGCTCGTCCCCTCCTCGTCACGAGGAATATGTTGAAGCGCAGAGAGGTTTTTGGTTTGCTGTAACGAATCAGACTGGTTCAAGGTAATCATCCCACATATCCACGTAAACAGAATCCCGAGTTGATGCTTGTTCACCCCACAAATCGCGCGCTGTGAAGCGCACCGAGTATACATGCTGCGGTTTCTCACTGAGAAAATAAGCGTTCGTGTCGGGGAAGACGAACACGCCGTGATCACGATCAATCATTCCAACTTTTCCTCGCGCGTACCGCGGCAAGCGCGTGTGCTTCACAGGATGCATATTGCGCGCCCGCACGCGCTGGCCCGCTTGGAAACGAGCAGCCACTGGTACGTCACGCCTGGCCGGCACACCTTTCGCTATCCATGCCGGCACTGCATCGGCCGTAAGTGCGGGAACCTGTTTCGATGATCCGTGGTCGGCCTTCCCGCTTTCTACTTCCGCGCTCGTCACCATGCCGTTTTTCAGCATCATTTCAACGAACGGGCCTATCCATTTTTCGTAGTAGCTCAACCGAAAATACTCTGCTGGATTCATCAACTCGCGCTGGGAGCGAGCAGAGTCAAGATTCCACTTGCGCCACGCACCTACCGCGCGAGTGATCGCATATATTCGACCTTGCCACGGCGCATGAAACACGGGCTCATTTTTTTCCACCGTGATCGGCCCCATGCCATGCATGCCGCCCATATCATGCACGCCGTTCATGCGCGGTCTCCTTCTCGTCTTGTCGTGATTTTGGCCACGCCCACCATCGCGTCACGTGTTACTAGTGCTGCCAATTCCTGTTCGCTTAACTTCTCAGTGCCGGCGGGCCTCTCCGGGAGCACGAGATAGCGCAGTTCCGCCGTACTGTCCCAGACTCGCACTTCCACTTCATCCGCCAGTTCCAATCCGAATTCGCGTAAGACGCCGCGCGGATCGATCACGGAGCGTGAGCGGTATGGTGCCGATTTGTACCACATGGGTGGCAGCCCAAGCACCGGCCACGGATAGCACGAGCATAGCGTGCAAACCACCATGTTATGCACTTTGGCAGTATTCTCGACCACCACCATATGCTCGCCCTGTAGACCTCCATAACCTAGCTCGGCAATGGCAGCATCGGCGTTATTCAAGAGTCGCTGCTTGTAAGCGGGATCGGACCAGGCACGAGCCACAACCCGCGCTCCGTTGCGCGGGCCCACCTTGTGCTCGTAGGTGTCAACCAGCGCATCGAGCGCCGAGCGATCAACCAATCCTTTTTCGACCAGAAGTGATTCGAGAGCCTTCACGCGCAGTGCCGGGTCGGAAGGTACAGCTTGGTGTTCGTGGTCGTGGTTATGGTCGTCCGCGTGGGAGAGATTGGGAGCCACAGCAGCCCCCGCGGCTGTCACAGCAGCGGTCAAGAAGTCGCGACGTGTCGTCGTCATTAGTCTCCTTGTCTCGGTCCCTATGCTCCGGACGAAAGTGAATTTAATTCGATGAGGCTCATCTGTATTTCGAGGAGGCGAGCCTGTCTTTCAAGCGATTTAGCGGCCCGACGTCCTGAACGCGCCCCGTTAAGCAGCGCGTACCCAGTACGCGTGGATTTCACCCTGGGAGAATTTTCTTTGCTCGCTTACTACACCCAAGCGGTCGCAAAGAATCATTGAGGCTTCTCCGGCTAAATTGCTGGGATACGCTCTTGCCACGAAAACCGGGCCATGGGCGCATCCCAGCGAGTGGACTTGTTAACTGCGCACAACATAGAATGCGAGCTATGATCTGTCCAATGCATAGGTGGGATGATGGCAATACGCTATGAGCATATAAGTAAAGGCGATTTGAACCTTCTCCAAACGCTTTCCGTGCTGCTGGAGGATCGTCATATCACGCGCGCGGCCCAGCGCTGCTCGATTAGCCAGCCTGCGATGACTCGCGCCTTCCACCGCCTTCGCGAAATGTTCGGCGACGATCTGTTGATCCGCAGCGGTCGCCATTACGAGCGTACCGCCAGGGGCGAACGGCTTCTTCAGGAGTTGGAAAACTTGCTGCCTCGCCTGGAAGCAATGGTCCGGGGAGGGGGTTTCGACCCGGCGCAGAGTCACGATCGTTTCCGCGTCACGATGACCGATTATGGATGCATCGTTCTGCTGCCGGGCTTAATGGAGCGCCTGAGCAAGTCTGCGCCGAACGTCACGTTTGAACTGATCGCATTTCACGATCGACGGTTTGAGGACGTCGACTCAGGGACAGTCGACGTGGTGCTCGATGTAGGTTGCGCGCTCCCCAACCTGCAGTCAGAAACGCTTTTTGCGGATGAGATGGTCTGCCTGCTGGCGTCAAATCATCCGGCGCGCAGCCGCCGCTTGAGCCTTGCTCAATATCTGAAGTATCCGCACGCAGTGGTGAACATTTTGGCGGGCCAACAAACACTTGTGGACCGTCCACTGGGAGACCTTGCACTAAAGCGCAGAGTTGAATTGCTCGTTCCCTTTTCCGTGCCGGCTGTACTTGCAGTTGCGCGCACAGAGATGATCCTGACGCTTCCGCGCAAGTTGGCCAGAAAAATTTCAACCATTGCACCTGTGCGGATGGCTGCTGCCCCTTCAGAGATAAAAGGCTTCAAGTACATTATGAGTTGGCATCCCAGGCTATCTGGAGATCCCGCTCATCAATGGCTTCGAGATCAGTTGCGAGCGGTTGCATCAGCGGTGCGATAGGCCGCAGCAGCGGCCGCAAATGGTCCCTTAGCACAGTGTAATTCTGTCATTTTTTCGATAAAGCAAAATTAAGTTCGGGTCTCTGATCTTGACAGCGCGGGACATCTGTGACATAAGCTCTGCTTTCTTGGCCTCTAAAAATGTCCAACGATTTTGAAAATCATTGCTGGAAAGACGTAATTTCGGAAGAGGTCCTCGACCTCTACTCCAGGTATCAGCGCGAAGTTTTCGTAGGTCCATCGCCAGCGCTGCTCGCCATCGATCTCTATGAACTCGCCTACGAGGGGGGAGCCAGGCCGATTTCAGAGGTCTCAAAAACTTTTCCCAGTTCCTGTGGTGAGCATGCCTGGGCGGCAATTGAACCGACCGAGAGACTATTCGCTGCTGCACGGGCTGCCAAAATTCCGGTCTTCTACACAACCATGGATGTCCGTGCAAATAGCAAGCCCGAGGGCCTCAACGCAACCAAGAGACGAGCGCCGCGCAATGACGCTGGCGCCTATACCATAAGATCAAATTTCAAGCCTGAACCTCAGGACGTGGTTATCTGCAAGCAGCGTGCGAGCGCTTTCTTTGGGACTCCTTTGCAAGCGCATCTGACCCAGCTTGGCGTGCGAACTGTGATCATCTGCGGCGAAAGCACCTCCGGCTGCGTGCGCGCATCCGCGGTGGACGCCTATTCTTATGGCTTCCATGTCGTAATCGTGGAGGAGTGCTGTTTCGACCGCAGTGTCCTGTCACATAAGGTCAATCTTTTTGATTTGCATCACAAGTACGCTGATGTGCTGCATGCCGATCAAGTGGAAGCGCATCTCAAAGGCGAGTACATCCGAACAGCGAGTTAACCGATTATGAAACCAAATGCCTATGGTCCCTTCTCCTATTCGCCGATAACTCGGCGTCCGCGGCTTTCGTGGCCAGACGACGCACGAGTCGCTCTTTGGGTAATTCCGAATATCGAATTTTTTTCGCTGGAAGAACGTCCCGGGGGATCAGGCAGCGGCAAGATTCCTGATATTCCGTTGTGGTCCGCTAGAGATTACGGCAACCGTGTGGGTGTGTTCCGGCTAATGGAAGTTCTCGATCGCCACGGAATCCGGGCAACCGTTGCGCTCAATAGCGACGTCTGCGGGCGTCATCCTGTAATTATCCAGGAAGGCGAAGCACGCCATTGGGAATGGATGGGCCACAACCGCACGAATACGCGCCGACTAAACGATGCGCCGGCCGGCGAAGAGGAGAATATTATTCACGACAGCCTGGCGACGATCGCGAGTGCTACCGGAGTACGCCCTGCCGGATGGTTGGGTTCGGGCCTGCAGGAAACCTGGGACACACTCGACCTTCTCGCCGCCGAAGGCGTGGAATATGTTTGTGATTGGTGCAACGACGATCAGCCCTACATGATGAATCTCGAAGGTGGCCGCACTCTTGTATCTCTACCATACAGTCATGACATCAACGACAAGCCAGCCTTTGAGCATCAACATAAGACCGCAACTGAATTTCAAGAGATGATTTGCCGCCAATTCGACGTGCTCTATCGCGAGGGCAAAGAATCGGGACGCGTTATGGCCATCGCCATTCACCCGTACCTGACCGGCATGCCATATCGCATCGACGCGTTTGACGCGGCTTTGGAGTACATCTGTAAGCATGAAGGTGTGTGGCGCGCAACCGGCAGCGAGATAGCACGCCACTACGTCGCGCAGACATCCCGCCAATCGAACGAAGAGAAGCCAGCTAAGGCATCGATGCGCTGAATCGCTACAATTTTTTGGGCGGGACACTTTTTTTGATAGCGATGAGGCGCGCTCGACGCAACAAGTTTCCCCGGAACGAGACACCATCCAGTTAGAATTCTTTCAGAATGCAATGGAGTTCTCCGTCGCTGTTAGTATAGGCTCTTCCCTGCCGTGCTCAGATGAACTTGCTCGCGGGAATTATTGAATGAATCAAACCAACAACATCGACTTAACAGACCTGATCGAGAATCAAAAGATCAGCTGGTATCGGCTTTCGATTATCGCGTGGTCATGCGTGGTTATGGCTATCGAAGGGTATGACATGCAATTGGCCGGCTTTGCTGCGCCCGCGATCATCAAGGCTTGGCACATTAACAAGGCGTTTTTTGGACCTGTTTTTGGTTTCGGCCTTTTCGGTTACATGCTTGGCGCGACTTTGCTGGGCAGCCTGGGAGACAGGTTCGGTCGCAAGAAAATCATTATCGGTGGAACCTTGTGGTTCGGTGTGTTCACGCTTGCGGCCACTCATGCTTCCTCAATTACAGAATTGCTTGCCTTAAGGTTCATTGCGGGACTTGGTCTCGGGGCGTCTATCCCCACTACTCTCGCGCTCAGTGTGGAATACGCACCGTCCCGAAGCCGCGCCACGACCGTTGGTATTTTGTTCATCGGCTACAACATTGGCGCAGCAGCCGCGGGATTTATTGCCGCGAGACTTATTCCGCAGTTCGGATGGCCTAGCGTGTTTTACATTGGTGGAATCGCGCCGTTGGTTCTTAGCCTGATTTTGATTTTTGTGCTCCCTGAATCGATTGGCTTCCTTGCGCTTAAGAAGAATGGAGTCGCTGGAGTTTCGTCCATTGTGGGCAAGCTCAGACCCGATCTATCTTTTGAGCGCGACGCGCGCTTCATTCTGCGAGAAGAAAAACGGAGTGGAGTCCCCGCAAAAAATCTGTTCACCGAGGGCCGCGCCGCAATAACTTTGCTGCTCTGGTTTGCGTACATATCCAGTCTCACGGGACAATTTTTCCTGACGAGTTGGTTGCCTACGGTCCTCGTTGGATCAGGACTTTCGCTCGGTCATGCTGTGGTAACTGGATCAGCTGTGCAGATCGGCGGGGCGTTTGGGGGGCTGATCCTATGTTGGTTGATCGATAAGCGAGGTATCCTGGCCGTCGTTACTTCCTTTGCCATCGTCGCTCCATTGATCGCCGTGGTGCCGCGCGTCACCGGTTCGTATGTCTTACTGATGCCGTTGGCTTTCCTAATCGGCTTTTGCTTAATGGGTGGGCTAACAGGACTAAACGGAATCTCCGGGACTTTTTACCCGACATACATTCGCTCCACCGGAGTGGGCTGGGCTCTCGGCGTCGGGCGAATTGGATCGATTCTAGGCCCGGTGCTCGGCGGCATTTTGATCTCGTTTAATCCTCCGAACTCGGTCCTGTTCGCTTGCGCTGCTGCACCAGTCCTGTGCTGCGCCGGCGCACTCTATTTATTTGCTAAATTGCCGATGACGTCCCATGCCCGGCAAGCTTCGGCCGTGCCTTAAAGCAACTCAGAGTCGTCTACGGTTTGGCTATGTCCGGCTTACTGAAACCCGCATGGGAGGCTGGCCGGAGGGCAATTCGAACATTCCAGCGGGCAGAGTTTTAATGAAGTCGATGACTTCACCACTTTCGACGATGTCAGCATACTTCGCGTGCATATCGCACAGACTCATCGCGTGCGAGGCCTGCGAGCGGTCAAAGCAGGCATCCTCGACGACAGCAACGCGATAGTTGCTGTTGAACGCGTCAAGAACAGTTGCCCGCACACAACCACTCGTTGTCGTTCCAGCGACTAGCAGACTGTCACATCCCAAGAGAGTGAGATAGCTTTGTAATGGCGTCGCATAGAAGCCGCTCGGTTTCTGCTTCTCGATAAGAATGTCGCTTGGCTCCGGACCTAACTCACGAATGATCGCACTTGGTTCGACAGTGCTCTCCGCCCGGCGTTCGTTCTGGCGGGTGTTCTTCCACGCCCAACTGCCATTGTCCCACATATCGGGACGCTTTTTGTTGGTGGTAAAAATCACCGGAAGACCTTTGGCGCGGGCTGCATCTACGAGGCGCTTAATCACTCTGACGCCTTCCCACGCCTCTTCGCCGCAAGACGTGGGCCAGCGTTTGATTGACTCCAGAATCGGCTCGGGTTTGTCGCCGCAGAACGCGTAATTAACGTCGACCACCAGAAGTGCGGGACGTTTGCCAAAACCCATCCTGGCGCCGAAGCCACCCGCGGCGAAAACAGCCTTGTCACGCTCAGTGAGAAACTTATCCCAAACTGGAATCTTCATTGTTGTCCCTCGCTTGTAAAAACTCAGGGCCGAGCAACGCTGCCAAGAGCAGACGCCGAACTCGGAAGCGTTTCATTTTCATCGCCAGTCCCCATTGATTCGTTGGGTGGAAAACGATATGGCCCGAGCCGCAAAAAAATGACGCAAGCAAAGAAGAGCGCGAATTCGAACATCACAAACATCGGCCCGTAAGAATGCCAGCGATCAAATGAAAACCCCATCAGAGAGGGACCTACTCCCACACCGATCATAAAGATCGCGAATAAATAGCCGTAGACCTGTCCGAAAGAACGTATTCCAAAATACCGGCTCACAAAATATGGCAGCAGATCACCTTCCGCGCCCATGCCGAGACCACAAAGTATCGTGCCCGCAATTGGCACCATTCCTCCTGCCCCGCTGGCTAGAAGACCAATACCGATCATTGCGCCGCTAATAGATGCAATCGCCACGTGCGGCCCGAAAAATTTATCGAGACAATAGCCGGCCAACATGCGGCCGATAATCATGGCTAATCCGGCTGCAGATAAAGCCGTTGTGGCGATGGAAATCGAAATTCCACGGTCGGTAAGCAAAGCAACCGCATGTACCAGCGGCCCATTCGCGGTAACAACAATCAGAAAAAATGCGAGAGCAAGCATCCAAAATTGCCAGGATCGCAAGACTCCCGCAGCCGTCAGGCCAGGGACCACTTTATTCTGCGTGGGGTCTTGCGCCGCCCGGCGACGTGCAGACGTGACAGAAATTGGCTCGCGAACAAAGAGGGCAACCGGCAAAAATGCTACCAGAAGAATAAGAAGGCCCATCCCTGCATAGGCTTTTCGCCATCCGAAATCGTTGATCAGGAATCGTGCCGACTGCGCTACGAAAATGCCACCGAGGCCCACTCCAGCCTGGATGATGCCGAGCGCGAGTCCGCGCTCTTTGTTAAACCATTGCGAGATGACTTTGGAATATCCGAGTGGAGTTTGCCCTGCCCCGAAAAACCCGGACAAGCCAAAAAGTATGTAAATAAATGCGAGGGATGGCCGCAGAAGCGAGAGAGCTGCGACACTCAGAGCGTAGAGGACGATTGCGGGTAACAGCGCGGCTCGGATCCGCCCTCTATCGAACAGGCCACCAAAGGTCAAACATCCCAGCGCTGTCATGAGCGTGCCCAACAAAAGTGCGGAGGACAAAACACCGCGGCCGACACCAAGACCGGTCGAGACAGGTTTCAAGAAGACGCTGAAAGCAAATATGTTGATCGCCCCACTGCCAACCAACTGGGCGATAAGCGACGCGGCAACAATCCACCAGCGATTTCGCAACATGCTTGCCCCCTTCACCGCTTCATCTACGAACTAACTTTTTCAGCGACCCGAAGGCGCTGGTTTCCCTTCGCTACGAACAAACACGCTCGTAAGCCTCTGCGATCTCGGTTCCTGTCGCAAACCAGACCCGATTGCGTTTTTGCATGTGCGCAATGGCTCGCTGGAAATACTTAATTCGCAAAGGCTGGCCGACCAGAAAAGGATGAAGCGGAATCCCCATGACTCGTGCGATGGTTTTACTCTCGGAATAAAGAGTTTCAAACTGATCCACGATCGCATCGAGATACTCTTCGCCCGTATAACCATTTCTAGCGAAGAATCCGATATCGTTAAGCTCCATGCAGTAAGGAACAGATAAAAGCTTTCCAGTCTTAACCTTCATCCGGTAGGGTTGATCGTCATTGTTCCAGTCGCCGACATAATTCACGCCTTCCGCGGCGAGAATATCGAGTGTGTCATACGTCTCTGCCAGAGCTGGTCCCAGCCATCCCTTCGGTCGCTGTCCCGCGGCCTGCTCTATGGTGCCGAGCGCGGTGCGGATCACATCCTTTTCCTCATCGGGATTAGTCAGGGAAGATAGGAGTTGGCTGTTGGTGATTCCGTGCCCCATAAATTCCCAATTCCTTTTTTTCATTTCCTCCATGGCTCGCGGAAATATTTCACACACGGAGGAATTCAGCGCCACAGTGGCCCGAATCCCTGCCGCATCCAAGACCTCGGCGATTCTCCACAAACCCACTCTGATTCCGTATTCTCTCCACGCGTAGTTAATCACATCCGGGACGGCATTCCTCGTGTTCGGCGAAGTAGCCAATCCATGTGGTGAGTCGTAGGTCCACGCTTCAACGTTGGGAATAATCCAGACCGCCAACGTTTTACGCTTGGGCCAGGAGAAAGGTTTTCGCTCAAAAATCAGCGAGTCTTCGTAACGCTCGGGTCTGCGTATCGTTTTGATTGGCAGGGCGCTCGCTTTTTCGTTCATAGTTCTCCGGACACAGGTAGGCCTGGCAGCGAGCAAAATTACGTCAGGCTTTATTTCGCAATCGCGGCGGCAGCGTAGCAGATAAGCGTCGTACAGATCAATATATGCTCGCAGCGTATTGACATCATCCCACTTACGAATTGGACAGATCTTGGCTCGCATTCTATGCTCCGCGCATTCACTGCAACAGGAAGCGGATCAAAAGAGGAATGCACCTCAACTTTTCTACCACGATGTGGAGCCATTTGAGCTCCCGAATAATCCGAAAGCACATCAATGGCAACGAAACAGTACGGCGCGGTTCAGTAGAGACTGCACAGTTGCGCCTGTACTGCAACCGAAGCCGTGCGAAAGGTTTTACGGGCGATCGTTTGGTTTTGAGGACACCTACGAAAGCAAGCACTGTTTCTGAGGCCGAATCTTTTTCCACTGGGGGCGCTTGATGCGATTAGCAAGATTTCTGTTCGTGGTGGTTTTCTCTCTTGGAATATTCAACGTTTCGCTTAGGGCTCAGACTCCCACTTCTGCCGCTGTACTAGGCACAGTCAGGGACTCGACCGGAGCGGTTATCGCTGGCGCAGAGGTCACGTTGCGCGACACGGCAACGAATGCCACCCATGACCAGGTGACAGGTTCCGAGGGCCAATACGCGTTTCCGAACGTCGCACCGGGCGCCTACGTAATCTCCGTCAAAAAGGAAGGCTTTCAGACAGCAACTATTTCGGACCTCAAATTCAGCGCGACCAAGAGCTACACAATTGATGTCCCATTGTCATTGGGGACCACTACGGAGACTGTAAGCGTCACCGCTGAAGCAACGATTGAGCTGCAGACAACCAATGCGACGCTCGGTGACGTCATTGGCGGCCAGGAGCTGATGCGGTTGCCAACCCTCACACGAGACGCCAGCGAGTTACTCAGCCTGCAGCCTGGCGCGACACCAAACTCGACGTCCGGCGATACCTTCAGTTCCAATGGCGGCACGGTTTCAGGGGCGCGCGCGGATCAGAATTCGGTCACGCTCGACGGGCTGGACATCACGTTCAACATGAGTCCCGGCGGCGGCGAAATGAACATCATCCCTATCAACGTGGAAACCATTTCGGAATTTCGCGTGGGTGTATCGAACCCAAATTCTTCGTTCGGTGGCTCGGCCGGAGGTCAAATCCCTGTAGAAAGCAAAGGCGGCACGAATACGTTCCACGGAGATGTCTATTGGTACATGCAAAACACTGTCCTAAATGCGAACTCATGGGACAACAATAGACTGGGCCTCCCGCGGCCGGCAATTCGGGACAACCGAGGCGGATTTTCCGTCGGGGGTCCTATACGGAAGAATCAGACATTCTTCTTTGTGAATTACGAGCCCAGAAGATTCTTTCAGTCCATCCAGGAAGAACGCCTTGTGCCGAGCAATACTCTCAAGGGATTGAACCCGGCATATCCCGCCGGCGCACTGTCATTTGGCGGAACAACGTACTCGCTGCCAAGTATTGATCCGCGAGGAATAGGACTAAGTCCGACTGTTAAAGCCCTGTGGGCACAGATGCCGACAGGAAACGACTTGAGCGTTGCGGACGACCCGACCAGTCCGAACTATCTAGGATATAAGTTCAATGCCCCCGCCCCACTTACCGAGGACAGCGCTTCCTTAAGGCTGGATCACAACTTCAACACAAACCTGCATTTTTTTGGACGCTATGCCAACTACCGAAACCTGAACCCAAGAGGCGGAGGTTTAGACCAGGTAAGCCTAATCGGCGCTAGCGGCGGGAATGCGAAGTTTGCGGCCGCTGACCACTTCTTTGGCGACGCCATTACCGCCGGACTCGATTGGACAATCAGCAACAACTTGATCAATAGCGTTCATTTCGGCCGTGTTCGCGGCCGTTTGAACTATGACGCCATGAAAGGTTCGTCGATTGCGTCGCAATTGAATCTACCTGGCGCAAATTCCGCTGATGGTCCGGCCTTCCTGGCAGCCGCCTACTTTGGGGCGCCTTTCGGAAGTCTACTCGGCGTTCCCGTGGACTTTGGTGGAATACAGACCCGCCGCGCTAAAGCTTATACAAGCACTATTGAGGTTCGCGATGATCTCACGTGGATCAAGAACACACATACGATCGGCCTGGGCGTCGATGCGCGCTGGTTACCTGCTTACTACGAAGCCGATAACAGACTGCAGGGTGCGGCCAACTCTGTCATAGCGACCCTTGATGCCGGCGTAAACGCTCTTAGTATTCCGTCTAGTGATGTCCCATCTGCGGTGCCACAGGCAGCAGTGCAGAATTGGGATCGTGTCTACGCCGCTGCGCTTGGGTTAGTGGACAACACTGCTATTTTGGCGGTCCGCAACGGTAACTTCAGTCCCCTGCCTTTGGGGAGTCCCGTCGTACTGGATACCCGATCATTTGCTCCATTTTTTTATTTGCAGGATAGCTGGCGCATAAAACCTTCACTTACGTTAACGTATGGAATTTCTTATGGCTGGCAGACGCCGCCTTCCGAAAGCCAGGGGAGGTTCAGTGTACTCACCGATGCCGGGGGCAAGCCCATCGATCCGGTTTCGTACCTAAACTCCCGGAAAGCTGCAGCGGAGGCCGGACAAATCTATAACCCTCCACTTGCCTATGTCCCCTACAAGAAGTTGGGAATGGCCGGCCAATGGCACACTGACTACACCGACTTAGCACCGCGCGTATCGATCGCGTGGAGTCCGACTTCGAAGACAGTCATTCGCGCCGGCTACGCAATGGTTTATGACCGGTACAGTTTGGCGAACCTCGCACCTAGCTCACAAGACGGGGGCATCACGCAGGGCCTCACTTTGAACACGCCCTTCTGCAACGCCACAGGTGCGGGCGGTACCAATTGCAATGCGGCAGCAGCGGATCCGGTCGTCTCTACTTTCCGCGTGGGAATCGACGGCACCATTCCTGTACCGCCTGCTGACACGGCTCAGCCGACACCCTACATCCCTCAACCCGGCTCAGATTTTTGGCTGTTCATGACCGATCCGAATTTTAAGAATGGCCGGGAACACATGTTCGATTTAACGATTCAGCGTGAACTGCCCGGAAATATGCTGATGGAAGTCGGATATGTCGGCCGCCTGGGACGTAGACTCGCGACCGAAGTGACTCTCAGTCAGGCGCCTTACATGTTTAAAGACGTCACTACCGTCACGGGAGGTACGGGTTCAGGACAGACCTTTGCCCAAGCGTTCGACGCCGTGGCGACAGCCCTTCGAGCTGGAAACGCACCAACAAACCAGCCCTGGTTTGAGAACCAGTTGCCCGCTGGTTTCGGGAATGGGTGCGGCACGGGAGGCGCAAATCTGAGCAACACTGCCTGCCTCGCAACATCCCAATCGTCGAATTTTACTCAGGGTGGAGTCACGGCTTTGTTTTTATTTGCCATGGACCCTGCTCGTGCAGCCGCTGGTTATCCGCGCTTTATTAACCCGCAACAGGCTGACCTCGGATTTCGCTGGTCGCACGACATCTCCAATTATCATGGCGCGTTCGTCACTTTACGAAGCCGCGGCTGGCACGGGCTTACATTTGGTTCGACGTATACCTTTTCGAAATCGCTGGATCAGGAAGGAAGAGTTCAAGTTTTTACGAACGGCTACTACAACAGCTTCAATCCTCATGCGAGCTACGGACCTTCGTACTCGGATCGAACCCATGTCTTTAACACATGGTTCTCTTATGAATTGCCCTTCGGAAAGCAAGGCAAGTTGAGCAGTAACATTACCGCAGTCAACCGGATTATTGGTGGTTGGTATTTGACCGGAGTCTTCCGGGCCATGTCGGGCGTGCCGTTAGTCGCCGCCCAATCACCCTTGACGCTCGGCGGCGGGATTGTGACTTCCAATAACGTTGCGGAAATTCCTACCAAGAGCCCAGCATCGTTCGGCGGCGGGTTACACAGCGGCGTTACCGGTTCTGCCGCGCCCTGTTTGGGTCCGGGGCAGACGGCAGGTTCAGGCAGCACAGCCACGGGCCTCAATTATTTTGCTGATCCGGGCGCCGCATTTTGCAGTTTCCGGCCAATCCTCTTAGCATCGGACACAACCACCGGGCGCGGCAATCCACTGCGCGGCTTTGGCTCCTGGAACCAGGACTTAACCATTGGGAAGGAAACGTCCATCACCGAGCGCGTTAAGATGCAGCTGTCAGCTGACATCTTCAATTTGTTCAACAATGTTACGTTCAACGATCCCGGAGTCGGCGGAAGCGCGGGATTTATGGATATCACCAATCCATCGGCTTTCGGCGTGATTTCGTCGCAGTTCATACCAGGCAATCGCCTCTCTGGAGCGCGCTGGATTCAGCTTGGCTTACGCTTCGGCTTCTAGGAAAGGCGATCAAATCCATGAGCGCGTCGGCTGAAAATGCCGGCGCGCGCTCTAATCGATATTGCGCCATTCGGTGAAAGGCCAATTGCACCTTGATGAGAGTTACGAGTTGCTTCCTGAATTTCGCCGTTCGGTTGTTAAGTCTGTTCTTGGTGCTTGCTGGCGCAGGCGTTGCGGCGAACGCCCAGGTTTCAAAACCGAAGATTGCCATATTTTCCGGACCCAATGCGACGATTCAACTCACGGAACCTCTCGTAACCAGTAATAAAGCAAGAGCCAAGTACGGACTTCCTTTTCTTACGAATCCGGATGGAACACCGTTGCGCTTTGACGCTCTGCGACCCCAACGCTTGGCGGCTCCGGTGACCGTATATATTGAGGCTTTCAGCGCGCATCCATTGGAAGAGGATAAGAGCGAGTTGTACGCTCCGCCCGATGGATACCTCAATCCACAAACACACGCTTTCAACAAGCAACGCCAGGGGACTAGCGATATTCCCGTTTACCAGGCAACGCTGAGCCCGGAAGACGGCCTGTACATGCTGCCTTACATGGCGCGTCAAGCTGATGGCAGCGCCTGGGATCAGGAATGCACCTCTCGGGGAGTGTCAGAGGAAAAATGCCGCGTCATGTTTTACCCGGATGCATCCAGGCCTTTTGAGGAGATTGATCGCTTTGGATTGGGTGGCCCAGTGCACAGCGACCTGCTCAGCTCCAAAGCGGATTTCGACTTCTACCGGGCGGCTCCATCGGGCGGATACACAAAAGGATTACCGGCTCGCAGGCGTACGGACATCGGCGACGGAGACATCCCCAAAGAAACGTTTGGCGAAGATTTCTTCCCGTATGCAAGCTCGCGGCGAGAACCTGCCAGACCGACCCTGGCCTACTTAACGAATATGGTTCAGCACGCGATGGGGAGCAAAAAGTATACGGGAGGTATTTGGCTCGAAGGTAGCCCGACGACGGAGGAAACGACGTACTGGTTGAATCTGCTCATCGATACAACCGTGCCCATCACTGGCAATGCCTCGCAAACGCCGCATCAAGCTCTCGGCAATGATGGAGATCGCAACATCGTTAGTTCGGTTGATTACATTCTCTCCGGAATCTGGAAAGACGTGGATGGCAGGGACAAGATTGGCGCTGTAGTGGTCCAGGAAAAAAGGGTCATTACCGCGCGTGAAGTGCAGAAGACGGACGCTCGGCCCGGCGGCTATCTTCCGATGGGAGGGAACGGAGGATTTGTCGCGAGCACGGATCCTATGGTGCTCACTTTTTTGCCCACCCGGAAACACACGTACACTTCTGAAGTAAACATGAACAGACTTCCTACAGTCATCCAAGGCGTTCGGCAATCGGGCAATCGGATTAGCGCCGTGCAGGTCCCAATCAAGAATGCCAACGGAGATCTACTCCCAACATCCATTCCCAGTGTAACAATCGCTAAGTATGCGGAATATTCTCCGGAGACTTTGTCCAGCGATCCAGCCGGTGAAGTGGAAATTTCGGCGCGCATTGAAAAGAATCTGCGCGATGCTCCGCTTTCCGGGTTCGTGCTGGAAGGCAACGCACCCTTTGCGCATGTTGACGAGCCGTTGCGGAGAGCCCTCGAACGGGCTGCGCTGAGAGGAATGCCGGTAGTCGCGGTGGGTCGCGGCAATAATGAGGGATTCACTCATACCAACCTCCTCGGAGAACTCCTTATCGGAGGAAATAATTTAACATCGACTAAGGCCCGCCTGCTGCTCATGGCCTGTTTGATGAAACTGGGGAGCTTGCCTGTGCCATCCGATCCAGACCATCCGACTAAGAATGAATTGGACGCAACTCGCGGCAAGATTGCCGAGTATCAGGCAATTTTTGACACACACTAATCGCCGTCAATCTTTGTATTTGAATGGTATAAATGGCTATTCTCAAACCGCTCTAAATTTTCCGCCGGGGCGATAGCAGCTGAGTCGAAGTGTGGAGGGTGTTTGCTTGACCTGCCTATCTCCAGAACTGCTCAGAGCGGAAAGCTTTAACGCTTGTGCACAATTCAGCGGTTCACGAGAAGGAGAGGTCATGAAGAATTCCAAGCGCAGCGGCACCGGCCCCAAGCAAAATTCCAGCTCCACATCTACGATTTTGGCTGAACCAAGTCCGTCGCAGGACAGGGCGAGTCTGTTCTCCGACCTGGTAATCGCAAATCGCATTCTGGCGGCTGAGGAAGTCGTCGACGGATACGGTCATGTAAGTGTGCGCAATCCTTCCGATCCAAATCACTTCTTCATTTCGAGATGGCTGGCTCCGGAACTGGTCACAGAAGACGACATTGTGGAGCTGAATTTCGACTGCGATCCAGTGAATGACGACAAGCGAAAGCTTTACAGTGAACGATTTATTCACAGTGAGATCTACCGCCTGCGGCCTGACGTGAAATCCATTGTTCACACTCACGCCCCGAGCGTCGTCCTCATAGGTGTTTGCCGCGAAAGGCTCGTGCCGATCTACCACATGGCTGGATTCATCGGCACGGGGGTCCCGGTGTTCGACATTCGCAAGTCGTTCGGAATGACAAACATGTTGGTTAACGACGAAAAACGCGGAAAGGCTCTCGCCAAGGCCCTCGGAGGCGCTTCGGCGAGCCTCATGCGAGGCCACGGCGGTGTAACGGTAGGAAGCAATTTGTCCCAAGCTGTAGGTCGCAGCGTCTATTTGAAGATCAATGCCGAACTGCAGGCGCAGGTGCTGGGAAGAAAAATCGCGTCCCTTGCTCCAGAAGAAGCACGACTGGCAGCCAGCGGAAATCAGGACTTCCCGAAGGACTGGGATCTTTGGAAACGAAGGGTCCTGGCCCAAAAATAATTCGGTCAGGATACAACCGAAAACATACTCCAATATTAGGACAGATTGGGAGTCGCGGTTAAGAACCCTCACGGTTCGCTGCAAGAGCTGACACCAGAACCGGGATGCGTCATGAGAAAGGCAGGAATGTTGCGAAATCGTTGGTGGATCGTTGTTGCTTCATTTATGGCGCAAATGTTTGGCAGCGCGTCAATCAACATTTTTGCATTCAGCGTGCTGTTGAAGCCCATCGCTAGTGATCTTGCGCTGGGTCGTGGTGTCTTATCGTCGGCGCTTTTGTTGAGTACATGCATGACCGCTGTTGGATGTCTGACTTTCGGCGGATTGTTCGACAGAGGCCGGATACGGCCCATCCTGTTGCCCGCGATCGCTCTCTTTGCCTTGAGCGTGGCGGCGCTTGCTCTTCTCCGTCCGGCTCTCCCTATTGTTTACTTGTTGTTTGGTTTGTTGGGATTGTTTGGGACGGGACAAACTCCTCTCGCATATTCCAAAGTTATTTCACAGTGGTTCAATAAGGAACGTGGGCTAGCGCTCGGGATCCTGTATGCCGGGATAGGCAGCGGTGGGTTTGTTGTCGCTCAACTGGCAAGATTCCTGACCAATAACTTCGGGTGGCGGAATGCTTGTTTGGGCCTTGGCATCGCGGTCTTCCTCACTGCCTTTTTGCCAGTGGCAATCTTCGTTCGAGAGCCCGACTCCGTCCTGTCGGCACGACTTAGGGACACACAAGGCTTGCCGCAAAGTAAAGTCATACTGGGCCTGACAGCTCCGGAAGTGCTGCGATCGTGGCGGTTCTGGGTGCTTGGCGTGGCGATCTCTCTGATCGTTCTCACCGCCAACGGATCGCTCATTCACGCGGTCGCCTTGCTCACCGACCGTGGCATTTCAATTTCCATGGCCACCACTGCTTTGTCGGCGGCCGGGCTGGCTATGATTGCAGGTGGGATGGTGTCCGGCTATTGCCTGGATAAATTTCTCGGACCCTACGTGGCGGTTTTCTGCGTTGCTTTTGCGTTTGTTGGTATCGGCCTTCTCGCCACTGGCGCAGGCGGGATGGTTCCAATTGTGGGAACGGTACTGTGCGGATTTGCAAATGGCGCCGAGGGGAATTTGCTTCCGTATTTTGTGAGCCGATACTTTGGTCTGCGATCGTTCGGACAAATTTTTGGCTACTTATTCGCTGTGTTTATGATCAGCGTCGGAGTGGGTCCCATGCTCCTGGGGCTCTCTTTCGATCGCTGGCATTCTTATGTGCCAATGCTCGTCGCCTTTGAATTCGCGCTTCTGATAGCCTGTGCGATATTTTTACGGCTGGGGCCATACCGGTTTCCCGCGCATGAGCAAACAGAAGATGAGCATGCCGTAAAGACTTCCGCTTAACGAATTTGCCGTCTATCAAGGAGATGTTATGACCACGAAACCCGTTCCCACCGATGCCGAATTTTTCCAGCAAAGAGGCTTCGGCCAAAAACTTGGATTTGGTCAACGGCCTGCGTTGCTTGTTGTGGACATGATAAAAGCATTCACGAATCCCGACATGCCGCTCGGCGCGAACCTCGAGAGTCAGATTGCAGCTATCCAGCCGCTTCTGAGAATCGCGCACGATCAGCAGGCGCCGGTGATTTTTTCCACGGTAGCCTATGAGGATGAAAACCTTCGCGACGCAGGAATGTTTGGCCGGAAACAAAAAGGTTCCGCCACCCTGCGCGCAGGCACGGAAAGCGTTGAGGTCGACCCGCGGCTGGAGTTTCGCAAAGGCGATTCCCTTCTGGTGAAAAAATATGCGTCCTGTTTTTTCGGGACGGACCTCGTTTCGCGGCTTCTGACTTATCAGGTCGATACGCTGATTATCACTGGCTGCACCACCAGCGGCTGCGTGCGGGCCAGCGCTGTCGATGCCTGCCAAATCGGATTCCGGCCCATGGTCGTCCGGGAGGCCGTTGGCGATCGCTCGCAATCGGCACATGAACAAAGCCTGTTTGATTTAAATGCGAAGTATGCGGACGTTGTATCTCTGGAAGAGACGCTGCAATATTTTCAGACGCGCCGGTCCGCAGCGTAACTAAAATCAATTGAAAACGAGAGAGGGACACAGAATGCCCAGTCCGAGCGCAGGCAATCCGCAGGATCACAACCGTTTCCCTTATTCCGCAATTATCGATCGCAAGCCGCTGCGCTGGCCCAATGGCGCACGGGTCGCCGTTTGGGTAATTCCCAATATCGAGCACTTTTTATTTGACCGGCCCGCTACTTCGGTTACGAGTGTCACCACGAGCTTGGTGCCCGATGTCTTGAATTATTCGTGGCGCGACTACGGCGTGCGCGTGGGAGTCTGGCGAATGATGGAAACCATGGAACGCCATGGTTTCAAAGGCACTGTTGCGCTCAATTCGGATGTTTGTGACCGGTACCCTCGCATCATCGAGGAGGGAAACCACCTGGAATGGGAATGGATGGGCCACGGAACGAACAATTCAACTCTCATAAACCATCAATCGGAAGAGTACGAGCGCACCCTAATCGCGCACGTTGTCGGAACGATATCAAAAGCGACCGGCAAGCAACCGCGCGGCTGGCTGAGTCCCGCGCTATCCGAGTCGCACCGCACGCTGGACCTTCTTGCCGAGAATAAAATTGAGTACGTTGCGAATTGGGTGAATGACGAACAGCCGTACCCGATGCAAGTCAAGAACGGATCCATGATCTCGATTCCCTATTCAATCGAGATCAATGACATCCCTGTGTTTCTTGACCTCAAACAAAATGGCGAAACTTTCGGCCGAATGATTTGCGATCAGTTTGACGGTCTCTACGAAGATGGCGCGAAGACGGGACGCGTCATGGCCATTTCGCTTCATCCTTTCCTCGTCGGGCATCCGCATCGGAACAAATACCTCGCACAAGCACTGGCGCACATCGCTTCTCGCCAGGAAGTTTGGATTACGACGGGAAGCGAAATTGTGGATTGGTACAAAAAGAATTATTCGGCCGCTGACTGAAGAACTACGATTGGGCCGAACCGTCTTGCTAACCGTGTCTCCTGATGGACATCTATCTGCGGATGAGGCCCCCAACTAATCCCCCTCTACCGACTCCGGCAATTCCTATGGTAGATCTCGAATTGTCAGGAGACTCCTCCGCGTCAGCCCAAAAGTGCTGACGCCACTCCGGGCCAAAGTCACCTGCATCCCCCCAAGCGAGTCCTAGTAGTTGGAGTAGTTTCGGCACGGCGGTACTCGATAAATTGGCCGCTTCGCTCTATTGCCCGGACGGCTCCCTTCCGCAAAATTACCTCCAGTGGACTACGTCCATCATGATTTCAACGAAACTTCATTGCAAGATACTTACAGGGTCGCTCGCAGTCATAGTATTTAGCTTCTGCCAGCTGCTATCCGGTGCGGCACTCGATAAGCCCGTGGACGATGCCGCGCTGTCGGCGGCCATGTGCCCGATCGTCCTCCCGCTCGATCAGTTTCCAACCGCAGAGGGTTATCACTATTTTTTTTATGGCAATGCGTTTTTCATTAATGAAGACGGTTACCTGATCACTGCCGCGCACGTCGTGAGTTCCTTTCGCAACGGAGGCCATCCTTATCTTCTGGTCGGTCCGTCCGGAGGCCCGCGCCGCTTGCTGGAAGCCGACGTAGTGGCTGAAGATTTGGAACACGATGTGGCCGTGCTGCGTGTAATGCCAAATCCGTTTGCAGGCCAACACAATCTTGCGTTCCTCCCGCTGACGGCCGATCGGCCCTCCCCAGGTAACTCTGTGTTGGCTGTCTCGCTTCGACCGGCCGATGTCAATGATTCCCACACCTCCGAGGAACCCATGGAGGAGCGTCTCGAAGGCAAGGTCATCGATTATCAATTCACTCATGAAGAGGACGTGAAAGAGGAAGCCGCAAGCGAATTGCTCCTCTTCAACCGCAACGTGGTGCCGGGTCAGAGCGGTTCCCCACTGCTGTCTGCCAATTCGAAGGAAGTAGTGGGCATTGTAGTCGGTCAATGGTTGCGGCCTACCCTCAACCGTTTCGCCGCGACCGCGCAGCCCGTCGTGACCTCGCCGGGCGCCGCCTTGCGCATCCATTACGCCATTGCCCTGTTGCAGCAACACGGCATCGTCTGGCACGGTGCCCTGGTCGCTGCATCACCTTCGAATATCCCTGCCCCACAAACCGACGGGTTCTCTCCTCCCGTTCCGCTTTCTCTTGTTACAACTCCTTATCCCCCGCAAGCGCTCATGGGGGGTGAAGTCGTGCTCGACGCCCTTATCGACAGCGAAGGGAAACTCGTGGACTTGAACGTGGTGCATGGCGCACCACCTTTCCTCGACCCCGCAGTTAGCGCCGTACACACATGGACTTTCGCGCCAGCGCAAATGGACGGGCATGCCGTTGAAGCCAGGATCGGGATCGTCTTCCAGTTTCCGCAATCATTTATGCCCAAGCTGATAGCCCGAGAGCATAAATATGAGGAGCCTTCGGAGGATTCCCCAGGACACGCGGCGTTGCCCATCACGACCGTCGAGCCCAACTACCCTCCCAACACCACAGCCGAGGGCAGCGTCGCACTCTACGACGTTGTCGACTCGCAAGGGCAGGTCACTTCAACCAGCGTCTTACGTGACATCGAGCCGCTGACTGCCGCTACCTTAGCCGCTTCACAACAGTGGCATTTCGTGCCGGGCAAACAGGCGGGAGCCAATACCGATTCGGCAGTGATCCTGGTGGTGACCTTCCGCCGCCCCTAAAACCTGAGCCGCTTTGCGCGCATGAGCGTAATCCTGCAGGCGAAATCCCAAGCGAAGTCGAGGGCCAACCAATACTGTCAACTCTTCTCAATCAAAACTCCAAGAAAGAGTCGTTATTGTAGAGAATGATGTTGAATTTTTGGTGAAGCGTTGCGTCCCTTTACTCGCGCGCGAAGCGGAAAGTGTGCCGTAGCAGAAGAGTGTGGCGTGGAGAAGAGAGACCATAGTCGGTGGAATAGATGTACTGAGCTAAAAAGTGGGATGAGAATCGCCAGCCCATTCCGAAATCCGAAGAATAGCCAGTGAAAATGCTTCCCGGAACTCCATTGGCAGCATTCTCGCTGGCACTCGTGATTGGATTTATACTTCTCGCCATCGGCTGGCTCTGACTCGCTTCGACGACAGAAAGTATGGATGCGCTAGTAAACAACCTCCGCCAGATATCCGCCTGGAGGGCCGCATGTGTAGAAACGAAGTGCATCTGATCGTGGTTATCAGTCAATAGGTTGCCGGTAGCGGTTTGCTGTTGCCTGTCTCTTGTCCACGAAGAACCGCCTGCTATATCGAATGCAAACAGGACACGCTTGCTAGGAGCATAGCCCAAACCAGCGCTCGCTATCCCGCGCTTGGACCGCTCCGGTCCGCTCAGTTTAACGCCCTCTGCGTGTAACTGCTGTTCGTCCTGGTTGGCAAAGCTGAAATCGACTTCCAAACCGTAGAAGAGCCGGCGGGAAATAGGGCCACGCAGGAGCATACGGAGCTCAGATGAAGCGCCGCTTTGCTGTTCGGATGAATTGAGCGATAGCGGCAATGTCTGCCTGGTGTACAAACTGTCGTGCTCATCTGAGGACGCGACTCCGTACCGATATACCATGCCGAATTTGTGCCCGCGGGAAAAAACATGAGTAAATCCAACATCAATCTCCGAGAGGTGAATGACTGAACTTGAACCCAGTTGCTTTTGAGGTGTAAGGCCCGTCCGGTCGGTTTGCGCCGTGGCATTGAGGAGCGATCCGTGCTGCCAGGTCTGGGCAAAACTCAATCCAATGCTCGTGCGTTGGCTGCTACCGAAAGCGTGAGCCGCAATAAGCGACCCATTGAGGTAAGTTGTTTTTGTTGAACCGGAAACAGCGGTAACGCCCAGTGGAAAACTATGCCCTCTCTCGCTCTCTACGGAAAGCGAACGTAGAACGCCACGTGATACGGCAAAACTTCCGCCGAACACAGAGTGTGATTCGGACGACGGCACAAAAATAGTGCCCTGCGGTGAGACGTCATAATTAAGGGGCAAGGCAGAAATGGCACTGAACAACGTTTGATTCGCGTTATCGCGCGGCGCTCCACTCAAAGAAGGCATGACCAAAAGCCGTGCCTCCGCCGACGAAAACTCCGTCGCATAGGCCGGATTCTCAATGCTATCAAGATGGGGATCGGAGAAAGCTAAGAAGCGCGATGTTACTGGAAGTTCGCCGGATTCAAGCAGATGGTCGGTGTACTGCTCATAGAAGACGGCTGCATCGGGGGCGTCCCTTCTCCCATCTCTGGACCTATCGAGCCCAGGATCTTCGTTAACTGGCAATAGAAAGAGGACGCCTGCATCGTTGGGTCGAACAATCACACCGCTTCCTGGCCCAACGAGTACTGTCTGATTCGGGTTACTAAGCCTCGTCACCTCAACCAGTCCGACGTAGACGATTACTTCTGTCGCACCCGAATCCTGCACAGCAACACTGAACTCAGTGCCTCGAACTGCGATCGATGCCGTTGGGCTGTTCACTCGGTACGGATTAAGCCTTCCACTCGAATGGTTAATTTTGAAGCGAACATGCCCGACCATGATCTGAAAGAGATCAAACAAGGAGCCTGCGCCAGGGTCGCTTTGAAATAAAATTTGTGTACCAGGTTGTACAACAACGACACTGCCATCGGTGAGCTCGATGACTACGTGACCGCCTCCGCGAGTGTCAATCTCATCTCCGGGAGAGAGAGCGTCACCGCGTTGAAGGAGTTGAGAGGAGCTCACTGTGCTGGACCGGATCGCATTGCCAGAAACACTGGCAATACGCGCCTCAATCGGCAGAGCCTGGGCATTGACCGTTGTAACGGCAGCTTGAACGAGCCATCCCACAAGTAATGTCCACAAGAGCGCGTTGTACACCGCTCTTCCGGGGAAGCGTTCGCGAAGGCAAAATCTGAGGCTCAATCGTCATCCGGCAGTTCGTGATGTAAGTAATCAACCGCTTCGGCGGAATCATCCGTCTCAGATTCGTGTCCTTGATCTTCGGCCGGGATCAGGTGATATTTTTTTGCCAGTCTGTAAATCGTGCGGGGATGGAGACCGAGCAGCTCCGCGGCGCGACGCCGGTTCCCTCCTGTCCGACGAAGTGTCAGGATCAGGTACCGGCGCTCCAGCTCTTCCATTGTTGGTTGATCCGCCGCGATGGCGGATACCTGATCAATTTCCGTTCGCGACGAGCGAGCCGCATCCACATGCGCGATCTGTGGAGGTAAACAATCGAGAGTGATGGGTCCGCCCGAGCAAAGCGCCAGGGCCCGCGTAAGGGCATTTTGCAGTTCCCTCACGTTGCCGGGAAACGAATAGTTTTGTAGCGCCCTGATCGCTGCCTCCGTGAGGTGCAAGGGTTGAGACTGACCGCTAGCCTGCTGCAGAAAGTGCCGAACCAGGAGCGGTATATCTTCTGGCCGTTCTCGTAGGGGCGCAAGTTCAATTGTGAGGACGCTCAGACGATAGTAAAGATCTGAACGGAAACTTCCGGCCTTCACTAAACCCAGAAGCGGCATGTTGCTTGACCCGATCGCCCGCACATTGACGCGATACGTCTGCGTCGTACCTACTCGACGCACTTCGCCCGTTTGTAAAGCGCGCAGAAGACTTGCCTGAAAAGCAGGACTCGTGGAAGCTAGTTCGTCCAGAAAAAGGGTGCCCCCCTCTGCCGCTTCAAACAAGCCCACGCGATCTGCTACGGCTCCTGTAAACGAGCCCTTTGTGTGACCAAAGAGCTCCGCTTCCAGCAATGTGTCCGTCAGCCCCGAACAATTAATAGCGATGAAAGGCTTCCCCGCCCTTCGGCTAAAATCGTGGATAGCACGCGCCACCAGTTCTTTGCCGGTCCCGGACTCCCCGAGAATGAGCGCGGTCGCATCCGTACGCGCGGCGTAGGCAATGAGCTTGTAAACGTTCACCATCGCAGCGCTGCGCCCAATCAATCCTGATTTTGAAAATTGGTCCGCGAGGGTGGCACTATCGATTGCCGCAATTGCGGCGGCTTCCTTGCGCGCATCCAGGTTGCGCCGTAGGAGAGAGGCAATGTGAGCAACTTCAAATGGCTTGGCGATGAAATCATTGGCGCCCTCGGCGACCGCCCGTACAGCCACATCCACCGAGCCTTGCGCAGTCATAAGGATAATGGTGAGGTGCGGGTTTAGGGTGCGCAGCTCGCGCGCAAGATCCAGGCCATCGCCGTCTGCCATGAAAACATCGCTGATGACGGCGTCGAGCGCTTCGTTGCGCGCAACACTCATTGCTTCGCGTCCGCTGGACGCGCAGGTCACTCGAAAACCACTGAGTTCCAAACCTGTTTTCAGGAGATAACGGATCGAAATCTCATCGTCCGCAACGAGGATGTGATAGCTGGTATCCATTGTCCCATAATGCCGGAGGGTTCCCGGTGCGAAGCGGGAAAATCTGACCGAGAACCACTATCCCGGACCATCGACACACGGAGCTGCTGCTTAAGCCGTATCGGACAACGGCAAGCATAAGGTAAAAATTGATCCCTTGCCATGAATACTTGTTCCGCTTGCCCGTCCATGGTGCAATTCCGCGATTTCGCGCACCAGCGCCAGCCCGAGGCCGGTACCAGCTGGCCCGTCCCTCTCGACACTGGGTACGCGATAAAACTTTTCAAAAACGCGAGCAAGTTCGTCCGGCAGAATTCCAGGGCCTTCGTCGCTCACCTCGATTGTGAGAGTGTTTCTATCCATGCGCGCCGCGATAAGGACCTGACTTCCCTCAGGACCGAACTTGATCGCGTTCGCCACCAGGTTCGTCAACGCCCGGGCAACGAGGTTAGAGTCGACTTTCACGTATGGAGGGTCATCGACGAAGCGGCGCAGAATGCGGATACCGCGGCGGGCCGCAAGGGGGTCCAGTAGTGACACTGTGCGCTCGATCAGCTCATTGATGTCCACGACCGTTAGCTGGAGTGGCCGCGCCCCCGATTCAAGCCGAGTGATGTCCAGGTAGTCGTCAATCAGACGCGCCAGACGCTTTGATTCTTCGTTGATCGCGACATGCATTTTACGTTGTTGTTCAGGGTCCACTTCGAACGTTTCGAGCAATTCACTGAAGCCCTGAATGGCGGTCAGCGGTGTCCGCAGCTCATGCGTAACCAGGGTCACCACATCATTCTTCAGCTGCCGCAACTGATGTTGTTTAGTGACGTCTGAGAAGGACGCCACCAATCCGAAAGCGCGTCCGGAAGCATCCAGTCCGTCCGATACATGTGAGAGACGGATCGTGTAGCGGCGCTCGGGAGAATTCCCGATTGTGAGTTCCCGCTCGACTGCTGTACGGTCAACCAGAAGTCGCGTTAGAGCTTCGCGCTTATTGAAGCCTTTTACGCTCTTATCAAGTCGTGCGAAAAGATTGCTGCCGCGCAACTCCTGCTCCGGTACGCCGAAAACTTGCGCGGCCTGCGGATTCGCAAAGAGAATGTTCCCGTCAATTCCAGCGACGACGAGTCCATCTTCAACTGAGCGCAGCGCTCGATCCACGAAACGCAACCATTGCGTTAGCCCCTCTTGCAACGTTGCAAGCGCCCGGCTCTTCCACTCAATACCATGCGGCAACCGCCAGAGCTGAGTGCGCCCCTTCGCTTCCCCGCCTGCCACGTCCAACTGCACACGGAACTGGCCGCCATTCATAATGGCGATGTAATCCGAGGCGATTTCCACGCACAGAAGCAACGATTCGCCGCTCGGTGCCTGGCCAGCCGGGTACGCCAGAAACAGGGTATCCGCATTCCCATAATCCTCATCCTGGTCAAGGCGAAGCGCCAATGCCCGCATCGCGGATTCCGCGCCAGCGTTATCCGGACTTTGAAAGTATTTCGTCGCTGGTTCTTCGCTTACTGCCTCGTCAAGACAAGACGACTCGGTAGCAACTGCTACTGCAGTCTTACGCGGTACCCAGCCTTCTTTGACGAAAGTCAGAGGAAGACCATGTTGTGCAATTACGCGATAGGGGCTTTTTCTATCTGTCTCGTTTGCTTTTGCCAAAATCGCAACCGAGCTTGCTCCGGAAAGCTCCGCGATTAAAGCAGCCGGAGCGGGATAAAAATCAGGGACAAACAGTCCTCGCGGGGACAGCGCCAATTCATGTCCCTCACATGACAATTCGGCGATCGATGAGTCCAAATTTATGCTCGCAGTCAGCGTCCGGCGCAAAAACGTGAGTGGTGTGGCAACGATGAACGAAACTACCATGGGTACGAGCGGGGGCACGATCAGCCAATACTTGAAGACACCGTAAGAACTCACCAACAGCGCTGCAATAAAAACGATCAATACACCGATCTGCTTGATCGCCTCGAAGCTCCCCTGCGCGACCGCCAGCAGTGCAACGATCAGCAATGCCACCAGGGCGCTGCAAATGAGGGCGACAGACTCCGGGGTTTCTCTGTAGAAATGTCCGCGCAGGATAGTATCCACGGCATTCGCAAGGACCTGGACGCCCGGCACGAATGCCCCGTTCTGGTTTCCGTCATCGCTCTCCAGATGTGTAAATGGCGAGGCTACGTGATCACCGAGCGATGATGCGGTGGCGCCGATGAGTACGATTTTGCCGCGCAGTTTTTCCGGCGGCACCCTACCCTCAACCACGTCCGCAAAACTGTACGTGAATGGCGCGAATGAATCCGAAGGACCCAAATAATCAATGATCATTTGGTCCGCGCGCACTGTAGTCGCAGGCGCACCGCTGGCGAGAATGGTCACCCCTGTATTAGCAGAATGCTGCGCCCGAATTAGCCGATTGCCAACAATCATGCCAGTTTGAACTTCGCGAACCCCGTCTGCCGCTACGCCGTCCCCCACCCTAACGGTCTCAACAGCAAGAGCGCGAAGAACGATTCCGCGGTCATCGACTTCGTTGAGCAACAACTCTCGCGCCACACCGTCGCCGTCAGTTGAGACGTTACTGTGCCCAACGCCCGCGGATGCGTTTTTGATGGCGGGCAACGGTTCCACCCAATCGGCCCGCCGTGAGTCATCACCCGAGTATGAAAGTTGCGCGGTAGTAACGACATTGCCCGCACGCGCGATGGCCGAAGCAAGTGCTTCGTCTTCGGCGACTGCCGTTGGCTCACTGTAAAGAATGTTCAGTGCGACGACTTTCGGTTGCCCTCGCTCGATGATATCGAGAGCCCGGGCCATCTCTCCTCGCGACCACGGAAATCGGCCGAGCCGGGCGATGCTGCGATCGTCAATCGCCACGATGGCGATGTCGTCTGGCGCGGCAATCGGCCCGCGCGCGCGCATGAGCCAGTCACGAACTTGTAGTTTCAGATTTGGTGTGCGCGACTCGACAAAAATTCCCAGGATTGCCGAAATAACAACAATTGCGATGACCCAAACTGGGCGGCTTGTGCGGAGATATCGTCGCGGTTTATCGGTAGGAACAGCCATGGTGGGCACAAATGATAGGTAATCTACATTAGTCACGTCAAAGGACGCGGTAACGCGTGAATGCAACTGCTACGCCCCAGGTCCCGTCCGACATCGGCTCGGCACGCAATGCCACGCCGCGCATTGCCACTACTAATTTGTTAGACAAATCTTCCGTGTCGGTGGACAAACGGAGAGAAACCCAGGCCTGAGAACCTTGGGCAACATTCTGCGGAAGGCGCAAGTAGAGACCATTTGCGCTCACGTTATCAACAATGATGTCCGTTTTGAATTTCACACCGTTTGTATCCACAAAGCGTACTCTTCCATGATATTGAATGTTTACTCGTGGGCTCTTTCGCCTATCGCGAATGTCAGCTACGACGGTAGTCAATTCGCACCTCCTTTCCCTTGGATTTCGCGGACCTGAAGAAACACTTCTTCTGTCGAATCATTTCTGGCAGGAGAAACTCTTCACCGTGCCGTTCCAAAGGAAAGCCCTCAGTTTTTCTAAACAACTTGTTCCAGCGATCTTTTGCCTGTGCGCGCGAAACTCGATCCAGCCTGGCGAGAAGTTCAACAAGGACACTACGGCCATCTCGCAGGAGTGTGCGACCTAATCGCGACGCCAGTTTAGGGCCGCACGTCGTTGGAACTTGCTACTCAATTTGAGCGAACTAATTGAAGCAAGTTAGAGTCCAGACAGCTTCCGCCCTCAGACGAGCAGACTACGCCTTTCATATCCAATGTTTCCGTTAGACGATGCTATGATGATCGCCCTGAGTCAATGACAACTTGTCACACTTTCCGCCACCGATGTGGCATTCTGTCACTGAAAATCGGGCGAACTGTCGCCAAATTGGCATTTTAGACTCTTCTTGCAACCGGCATCTTTCACATAACGCGCCTGAATGTTCTGAAAATCGTGAAGACTGGACCCGGAAAGTTAGCCATTTGATTGAGTGATTGCCGCTCTCAATGCCCCTCCTTGAAAATCAACTTACGAGGGGCGCCCTTTGCAATCAACCTCGATAAGCATCGTGGCTACTCCCGGAAATAATTGCGTCCCTATTGGGGCGATCGGCCACAAAAATGCACTCCATCAGGCATGTTCCGAGGCAAGTCAGACACGGGGTCTACGAGTCGCATGATCTTGCGGCTTTCCGGACTTCGCTGCGGGGCCAAGGATTGCGCGATGCCTTCAGACTTGCAACAGGCGGTCGGGCGAATCGTTAAAAACGATCTCGGGGGAGATCCTGGATGGAGATTGAGTTCGAATTAGCGGCTCGCAAGCCGAGCACGGCGGCATGGCTCTCTTGAACACCTCTCCGGACTCTATATATTTTCAAGTAGTGAGAGCCCGGGACGAATTCCTCATCTCTCGCTACGAAGAGTTTCTGCGCTACGCGCAAGAGAAATATGAGCGCGTCTACGGTTCAACATTGCCCCGCGATATTGGCCGATTCCATCGTTCCGGCGCGCCAAGATCTTCGAGCAACTCCCGAAAGAAGATCTGTATGTTGTCCTATAGCATCTATGAACATGACAATCGCGTGCGGCGTTACGCGGAGGCGCTCGCGAAGCGCGGCGACCATGTGGACGTAATTGCGTTAGCCGGGGGGACTGTCTCTCTCGGCACGGAGGTAATTAGCGGTGTCACCGTCCATCGAATACAACGCCGCGATCGCAACGAGAAAGGCAAGTGGACATATGCATGGCGGTTGATTCGTTTCTTCCTTTATTCCTCCCTCGTCCTTGCGCGCCGCCACCAGCGGATTCGATACGACCTGATCCACATACATAATCCACCTGACTTTCTGGCGTTCGCCGGAATTTACCCCAAGTATGCGGGCGCCAAACTAATTCTGGATATCCACGATATCGTTCCAGAGTTGTTCGCGAGCAAATTTAACGCCATGAAGAACAACCTTTATGTGCGGCTATTGAAAGCCATCGAGAAGAAGGCTACTGCCTTCGTCGATCACGTTATCGTGTCGAATGATCTCTGGCATGAGAAACTGATCGCCCGGGCCGTTCCGAAGGAGAAGTCCTCGGTTTTTCTAAACAATGTTGATCCGGCGATCTTCTATCGTCGCCAGCGGACCCGAAATGATGGCAAATTTATTGTTCTGTTTCCTGGCAGCTTCCAGTGGCATCAAGGGATTGATCTCGCAATCGAAGCCTTCGCTGCCGTGAAAGCAAAAGTTCCCACCGCGGAGTTCCACATTTACGGTGGCGGACCGGAGAAATCGAAATTGGTGCAATTGACCGAGCGGTTAGGACTAACCGAGAGTGTCAGGTTTTTTGAGTTCCTACCTCTCGATCAGATGGCGGATGTGATCGCCAATTCTGATCTCGGAATTGTACCGAAGCGCGGCAACTCTTTTGGAAACGAGGCCTACAGCACAAAAATAATGGAATTCATGTCACAAGGCGTGCCCGTGGTACTCTCTCGTACCAGGATCGACTCGTTCTATTTTGACGACTCCATTGTCCAGTTTTTCGCCTCCGGTGATGTTGAATCAATGACAGACGCGATGATAAGGGTCATTCAAGACAGGAAGCTGCGCGAAAGTCTCATAAATAACGCATATGAATATGCAGATCGCAATAGCTGGGCTTTAAGAGAAAAAGATTATTTCGATTTAGTAGATTCACTTTCCTTCGAAGTACACAGAAAATAGAGCCAACTGCCGCCCCTCGTGATCGCAACAAGCTACGCCGCTGGAACTGGTCCGCGCAAAACCATGTTTGCACGGCCGATCCTCCCCGGTGACAGGATGTCACGGCGATTCCCTAAAATTTGACAAGTAGTCGTTGAGTAAATTAGGTTATCGACCTATCGTTCCCCGAAACGATGGGTAAGTACGGCGTCTTCTGCCTGCCTGAAGGCTGAGGCATCTGGACTCCAACTTGCTCCGATTATTCGGCCACAGTGTAGAGCGGGTTTCCAACCAACGGGAAATTCGGAATTGCCGGGGGGAGTTCTTGGGAAAATTTGCAGCGACGGCATACGTCTTAACTCTGCCTGTTATTGTCCTGCTCATTACTTTTCCCATGTCAGCACGGGGCACCTCTATACAGATCCATGCGGGCGGCCCTGCGGCGCCGCCATTTCTCGCTGACCAGAGCTTTACAGGCGGCAGCACCATTAGCCACGCCAGTACGATCAATACGAGCAAGGTAGTCAATCCGGCTCCGGTTGCTGTTTATCAGACCGGCCGCGTCGGAAACTTTATCTACACGATCGGGGGATTCGCTGCCGGATCAAGCGCCGTAGTGCGGCTCCACTTTGCTGAAACCTACTGGACGGCCTCCGGGAAGCGCGTATTCAACGTGAGCATCAATGGCACCTCGGTGTTGACAAATTTTGATATTTACTCAGGGGCGGGTGGGCAGAACATCGCCAACATCCAGCAGTTCACGGCCCTCGCGAATGCGACCGGTCAGTACGTGATTCAATTCACGACGGTTATCGACAACTCGCTGGTGAACGGCATTGAAATATTGTCTTCCCCTGCTTGCACGATTCCCACTGCGCCGACCGCTTTGACCGCCACCGCCGATTCCAGCAGCCAGATTAGTACGCGCTGGACGGCGAGTTCCTCGTCGATCCGGAACCCGAGCCTGCCGACGAGGTGCAGCGGCGAGCGCGTCGCCGCGGTGAGCCGCGCGATGTTGCCGGTATTCGGCGGTATCTCGGGCTCGACGAGCACCACGTGAAACGGCGG